>Ga0180434_10000009_pt1 | contig 258021 bp, 239 predicted proteins | sample SS_ome_7_FD_132453 | JGI IMG/M metagenome (GOLD analysis project Ga0180434, IMG submission 132453) | Hypersaline lake sediment archaeal communities from the Salton Sea, California, USA - SS_1_D_2 metaG | ecosystem: Environmental > Aquatic > Non-marine Saline and Alkaline > Hypersaline >... | reverse complement strand
TACTTGCGCCGTTCGTCCACACTCATCTTGTCATCGCTCGGCATGGTCCCCCTCGGTAACATTCTTAGTTGAGTGAACCATACCCGCCCGGTAACATTTTAGATGAGTGAATACGCCCCCTTGTCAGCAACCGGCGATGGTGGTTATAATGTAAGGCGAGCTGAACCTTTAACTCAGCCCGGAGAGACTGAGAAGGGGGCGCGATGGCTGCGGAAGGCCAGCGACCAGTAGCTGATACATATGTACCTCTGCCGGAGAAGGGCAGAGGTTTTTTTATGCCTGAGAAGGCCGTGATGTCACGGGACGAGATGCGGCGTGCGCTCGCCCGAATCGCCCACGAGATAGTGGAGAGCAACGGCGGGTGCGAAGACCTCGTCCTGGTCGGCATCCATACCCGCGGAGTGCCACTCGCCCGGCGCATTGCCAATGCCATCGATGAGTTCGAGGACTCGAACGTCCCCGTGGGTGCGCTGGACATCGGCCTTCATCGAGACGATCTGCCTTTCCTTCAGAGCCAGCCCACACTTCAGCCCAGCGAGATGCCGATTGACATAACTGACAAGAACGTTGTTCTGGTCGATGACGTGCTGTTCACCGGCAGGAGCATCAGGGCTGCTCTGGACGCCTTGGTCGACTTCGGACGCCCGCAGCGAATAATGCTGGCTGTCGTGGTCGATAGGGGACACAGGGAGCTCCCCATCAGGGCCAATTTCGTTGGCAGAAACATACCTTCGTCCAGGTACGAACGCATTCAGTTGAGGCTGAAGGAGACGGACGGTAGGGATGAGGTCGTGATCATTGACTCAGGGCAAGGTGAATCGCCGACAGAGGCATGAGGGGCTGGACATGGTTGTCGATCTGTCTGACAGGGACCTGATAACGATAGAGGACCTCTCCAACGAGGAGATCGAGGGGGTCTTCGTGCTCGCGGATGAGATGGGCCAGGCGCTGCGAAAGCAGGCACAGCTCTGCGAGGGCATGATAATGGCGAGTCTCTTCTTCGAGCCGAGTACGAGGACGCGCCTGTCGTTCGAGGCCGCTATGCACCGGCTCGGGGGCAGGGTGATATCCGTTGCCGAGATGGGGAACACGTCGCTGGCCAAAGGCGAGAGCATAGCGGATATGGCCAGGGTGGTCGGCAGCTACGCGGACATCATCGTCATCAGACACCCGTGGGAGGGTGCCGCCAAGGTTGTGGCCGACTACGCGGACGTCCCAGTGATCAACGCGGGCGACGGCGGCCATGAGCATCCCAGCCAGACGCTCTGTGATCTCTACACGATCAAGAAGGAGAGGGGGACGCTCCAGGGCCTCAAGATAGCGCTGTGGGGCGATCTGAAGTACGGTCGCACTGTACACTCGCTGTCCTATGCCCTGGCCAGATTCGGCGCGATAATCCATTTCCGGCCCAGCCCCGGCTTCGAGATGCCTGAACATGTCACCAGGAAGCTCACGACCGAGTACTCGGGCAGGCTCGATCGCTACGATGGCACGAAGGATACGCGGGAGGAGGGCCTTTTCCCGCTTGATGCCATCTACGTGACACCGAGCGGCCCGCACCAGTTGGCCAACATACCGGCGGTGGGGTTCCAGGTAGAGATGGAGAAGGACGTAGACGCCCTGTATGTAACGCGCATTCAGAAGGAGAGGTTTGACACGGAGCGAGGGGCGCAGGATTCCGAGGAGTTCCCTGTGGTAGACAGGAGGCTGCTCAAAGGCAAGCGTTTCGCTGAGACGATAATCATGCATCCCCTTCCACGGGTGGACGAGTTGGCCTATGACATAGACCAGGACCCCAGGAGCATGTACTTCAAGCAGGCGGCCCGGGGTGTCCCGATAAGAATGGCTCTCATAGCCCTTCTCCTTGGCGCAAAGAAGGTGAAGGCCGGTGCCCAACCGGCATCCGGCGCTCCGGCGAGGTCCTACCCCTTGTACCGGCGTGACACCGGCCTCAGGTGCCAGAACAGGGTCTGCGTGTCGGTACAGAAGACGGAAACGCGGTACATAAGACCGGAGTTCCAGATCGTGTCCGCAGACCCACTGACACTCAGGTGCCTGTATTGTGAACACGAGATTCATCCGCAGTACGTCGCCAGCGCGAAATGGCACCAGGGGCTGATCGAGAACAAGAGGTACTACAGGGCGGATACCGCAATGCTTCGTCGAATCCAACCGGAGAACCTCATAATCTTCGACTCCGAGTCGATCGCGCGGGCCCAGGGATTCAAGCCGGGAAAGAAGGCACAGAGGGTGAAGGGGAGCGAGGGTGGAGCGCAAACTTAGCGACCTTGTCATATTCGGGGGCCGGTTGGTGGACCCTTCCCGGGGTCTTGATGCTCCGGGATCGGTGCATATCAGGGATGGCAGGATCGTGCGGTTAGGCATCGGCGAGGAGCAGCCCGGCTCGGAGTGCCGCACGGCGATTGACGCTCGTGGCATGATCGTGTGCCCCGGCTTCATAGACCTTCATTGCCACCTGCGCCAGCCGGGGTTCGAGGACAAGGAGACGATAGCTACTGGAACCCGTGCTGCGGCCCGTGGGGGATTCACTACCGTATGCTGCATGCCGAACACTGATCCTCCGCTGGATACGGCAGCCACGATCGAGTATGTGAGAGCTCTGGCAGCTCTCGAAGGAGCGGTACGGGTCTTGCCCGTGGGGTGCGTTACGAGAGAACGGGCCGGTGCAGAGCTCGCCGATTTCGGCGAGCTCTCTGAAGCCGGGGCAGTAGCCTTCAGCGACGACGGCAGCCCGGTTGCCGATTCCTCGCTTATGCGAATGGCCCTCGAGCACAGCAGGGAAACGGGGCTCCCGATAGTGAATCACTGCGAAGACCGGGCACTGAGCAAGGGAGGCGTTATGAACGCCGGCTCTCTTGCGGACCGGCTCAAGGTCAACGGAATACCGGCTGCCGCCGAGGAGAACATGGTGTCCAGGGATATTGATCTCGCGAGAGTGACCGGCGGTCGGCTGCACATCGCTCACGTCAGCACCGAGGGGTCGGTCGGTCTCATCCGGCGCGCGAAGGAGGAAGGCCTGGACGTAACGGTGGAGGTCACGCCTCACCACCTGACCCTGACCGAGGATGAGGTCGCTGGCTACAACACGAATGCAAAGGTGAACCCACCTCTGCGTACCGGGAGGGACACAGAGGCGCTGGTGCGCGGCCTCAACGAGGGAGTGATCGATTGCATAGCTACGGACCATGCCCCCCATACCCCGGAGGACAAGGCCCAGCCCTTCAATGACGCCGATTTTGGCATCAGTGGGTTCGAGACGGCGTTGGGCAGCCTGATGTCTCTGGTTCACAGGGGCAAGATCGAGCTGGCTACGCTGATTTCGAAGCTGACTCATGAACCGGCATCGTACCTCGGCAGAGAGGATATTGGCACACTACGGGAGGGTGCGGTTGCCGACATAGCGGTCCTCCATCCCGACAGGCAGTGGACGGTGAAGCCTGAGGAGTTCGCGTCCAAGGGCAAGAACACACCGCTCGCTGGCCGGGTTCTAAGAGGCAAGGTGATGTGCACGATTTCGAGAGGTCTGATCGTGTATCGGGACGAAGCGCTGGCAGTTGGGCCCGCATGTGCCGGGCCGGGGGTCGGTAGTGCCTAAGAAGGCCATTCTGGTGCTCGAGGATGGCTCGGTCTACGAAGGCCATTCCTTCGGCGCTGAGGTTCCTGCCTACGGGGAGGTTGTGTTCAACACTTCCATGACGGGTTATCAGGAGGTGTTGACAGACCCTTCGTATGCCGGGCAGATCGTGGTGCTGACGTACCCTCTGATTGGCAACTATGGTGTGAACTCCGAGGACATCGAGTCGAGACGCATTCAGGTTAGCGGATTCGTTGTGCGGGAGGATTGCGGCGAGCCGAGCCACTGGCAGAGCACGAGGACGCTGGGCCAGTACCTGGCCGAGGCCGGCGTTCCCGGTATCGGTGGAGTGGACACCCGGTCGCTCACGAGGCGGCTGCGCTCTTCAGGGGTGATGATGGGCGTCATGGCGACGGGTGGCGGCCCGGAGGAGGCGCTGGCCCGCTTGAAGCGCATGCCACGCTATGACGACGTTGATTTCGTGAAGGGCGTGACGACCGAGTCGTCCTACGAATGGAATCCCAAGCCTGACTTGGCCCCGGCGGGACTCTACCGCGTCGTGTCGGTGGACTGCGGGCTCAAATACAACATACTGCGCATTCTGAGAAGCATGGGTTGTGAAGTGATGGCCGTTCCCTGCACTACGACGGCGGATGAGATCATGGCTTTGGACCCGGATGGGATCCTGCTGTCGCCGGGGCCCGGCGATCCCGCACTCCTCGGTTACATGCTGGATACCGTACGCGAACTGGTTGGGAAGAAGCCCATCATGGGCATCTGTTTGGGCAACCAGCTCATAGGCCGTGCCTTCGGGGCCGAGACGTTCAAGCTCAAGTTCGGCCATCGTGGTGCCAACCACCCGGTACGTGACCTGGAGACGGGCAGGGTTTACATAACAGCCCAGAACCATGGCTACGCGATCGACGCGGATACCGTGAAGAACGGCCTCGAGGTCAGCCATATCAATCTGAACGATGGCACGGTGGAGGGTTTGCGGCACCGGGATCTGCCCGTCTTCTCGATCCAGTATCACTCCGAGGCCTCGCCCGGGCCGCGCGACAATATGTACCTCTTCCACAGGTTCGTCGACACGATCAGGCAGGAGAAGGGCGATTGATTCTGGGTAGGGTTGGAAGTGCATGGGTAGGGCTGGAGCATCTGCTCCAGCCCGTATGGAGCCGGGACAAACGGTGGACACCGAGCAATGATGAAGCGACTACCCAAATTCAACCAGGGTTCATACGCCCACTTCGTACGGCGAGGAGCGGATGTTTGGGGTAGGGCTGGAGCATCCGCTCCAGCCGGGGAGGGGCCGACTCAGACTCAGACAGGAGACACAGAGGAGTCATGAAGCAACTGCCCAAATTCAACCATGATTCATATGCTCACTTCGTCACGGCGGCGACCTATCGCCGTCGCCCGCATTTCGCAGGGCGAGGAGCGGATGCTCCTTGCTACCCGAGAAAGGGCAGGTGTGAGTAAATGCCCTGGGTAGGGCTGGAGCATCTGCTCCAGCCGGGGTGGTACAGGCTCAGACAGGAGATACAGAGGAGTCATGAAGCAACTGCCCAAATTCAACCATGATTCATACGCCCACTTCGTAACGGCGGCAACATATCGCCATCGCCCGCATTTCACGAATGAGACATTCGCGGCTATCCTACTCGACGAGCTGCGGTTCTACAGCAACAGGTATGAAGTCGCGCTGATTGGGTATGTCATCATGCCCGACCACTTCCACGCAATCATGTGGTGGGACAGCGATCAGAAGCTGGGCCTTACAATATCCAAGCTGTTGCAGGGCATCAAGGGAGTAAGCGCGAGGTGTATCATTGACCTTGCTAAGTCGAGGGGCGAGGAGCATCCGCTCCTCGCTACCCCGGAAGGGGCGAGCGGGAATCCAAATAGCCGCAATCTCAGATACCGATTCTGGCAGCCTGGGTTCTATGACTTCAATATCGAGACAGAGGAGAAACTGCTGGAGAAGCTCAACTACGTGCACCGCAACCCGGTGACTGCGGGCCTGGCTCCATCTCCGTGTGCCTATGACTGGTCGAGCTACCGTGACTACGCCGAAGACGAAGGTAGCACGATGCTGCAGGAATTGAGTGGGGCATATGTCCAAACCGTCTAAGGTCCTCGTAGTGGGCTCGGGCCCGATCATAATCGGGCAGGCGGCGGAGTTCGACTACTCCGGTGCCCAGGCCTGCCGCGCCCTGCGTGAGGAGGGCGTGACCTCGGTCCTGGTGAACTCCAACCCTGCCACCATCATGACCGACGAGGGCATAGCCGACATCGTATACATCGAGCCGCTGACGGTCGGTGTCGTGGAGCGCATCATCGAGCGCGAGCGGCCCGACGGGCTACTCCCCACTCTCGGCGGCCAGACCGGTCTCAATCTCGCCGTCGAGGTAGCCGACGCCGGCATCCTCGAGAAGTACAATGTGCGCTCACTCGGGACTCCGATAGAGACTATCCGCAAGGCGGAGGATCGAGAGCTCTTCAAGCAGATGCTCCTGGATATCGACGAGCCCGTACCCGAGAGCGCTACGGTCAACACAATCGAGGAAGCACGCCGGGTGGCGAAGGAGATTGGTCTTCCTCTCGTGGTGCGCCCGGCTTACACGCTGGGAGGGACGGGTGGTGGCATTGCCGGGACGTGGGAAGAGCTCGAAGAGATCACGTCGTCGGGGCTGGCCGCCAGCCGCATAAGCCAGGTCCTGCTCGAGAAGTGTCTTATCGGGTGGAAGGAGATCGAGTTCGAAGTGATGCGTGATGCGGCAGACAACTGCATCACGATCTGCTGCATGGAGAACATCGATCCGATGGGGGTGCACACCGGCGAGAGCATTGTGGTCGCGCCCAGCCAGACGCTGAACGACAAGGAATACCAGACCTTGCGCTCGGCCAGTCTCAAGATCATACGTGCGCTGGGAATCGAAGGCGGCTGCAACATCCAGTTCGCGCTGAAGCCGCATCCGCTGATCGAGCCCCGGCAGGGCCAGGAGAATCCCTACTACGTAATCGAGGTGAATCCGCGTGTTAGCCGGAGCTCGGCACTGGCGAGCAAGGCGACGGGCTACCCCATAGCGCGGGTATCCGCGAAGATCGCCGTTGGCAAGCGCCTGGACGAGATTGCGAACAAGGTCACCGGCAAGACGACCGCTGCCTTCGAACCAACCATAGACTACGTGGTAGTGAAGACACCGCGCTGGCCCTTCGACAAATTCGCCTCAGGGGACCGCGTGATCGGCACCCAGATGAAGTCCACCGGCGAGGCAATGGCCATCGACCGCTGCTTCGAAGCTGCGCTTCAGAAGGCAGTGAGGTCTCTGGAGATCGGCGGGAAGTCGCTGCAGTGGGAAGACCCGAAGTGGAAGGAACGCGACTCCTACCCGCTTCACCCGAACGATCTGAGGCTCTGGGCCGTGATGGCCTTGCTGAGACGTGATGTATCGGTCGAGGACCTCTGCCGGCGCACCGGCATCGATCCTTGGTTCATGTGTCGATTCCAGAGCATCGTCAACATGGAGAAGCGGCTGCTCTCTGAGACAATCAATCCCGAGCTGATGCGCGAGGCCAAGAGGCTCGGGTTTTCCGATGAGCAGATAGGCACGCTCGCGGACCGCCTGCCCGAGCAGGTGAGGAGGATGCGGCACAGGTGGAACGTCCGGCCTGTCTATAAGATGGTGGACACGTGCGCTGCCGAGTTCGACGCTGAGACGCCCTACTTCTACAGCACATACGAGGTCGAGAACGAGGCGGAGCCCATCACCGAGGGCAAGGCACTGGTCATAGGCTCCGGCCCTATCCGCATCGGGCAGGGGATAGAGTTCGACTACTGCAGCGTACACTCGGCCTGGGCTCTCCAGGAGGCCGGCGTCCGCAGCATAATGGTCAACTCGAATCCCGAGACGGTGTCCACCGACTTCGACACGAGCGATCGCCTTTACTTCGAGCCTCTGGATGAAGAGAGCCTGAGGGATATCCTCGAGAACGAGGCGAACGGCAACAACGGTGAGGACATGCCTCATTGCATAGTGCAGTTCGGCGGCCAGACCGCAGTCAACCTGTCCCAGCCGCTGACCCGCGCCAACATGCCCATCATTGGCACGAGCGCCGAGACCATTGACATAGCCGAGGACCGGCGTCGCTTTGAGGACTTCCTCAGCGTGCTCAACATACCGCAGCCGCCAGGCGCGGGGGTGCTATCACTGGAGGAAGCCCTGAAGACAGCCGAGTTGATCGGCTATCCTGTGCTGGTCCGACCGAGCTACGTCCTGGGGGGCAGGGCCATGGAGATAGTGCATGGCCCGACCGAGCTCGTGAGATACGTGAATCTCGCGACCGAGATCAATCCTGAGAAACCCGTACTCATCGACAAGTACCTAGCGGGGAAGGAAGTCGAGGTCGACGCCATCTGCGACGGCGAGAGGGTACTTGTTCCCGGCGTCATGGAGCATATCGAGCGCGCGGGCGTGCACAGCGGCGATTCAATGGCGGTGTACCCGGGCATCAATCTGACCGAGAAGGAAGTCGAGACACTGGTCGAATACACCGTGCAGATCGGGCTGGCCCTGAAGGTCATGGGGCTGATGAACATCCAGTATGTCATCATGCCGAACGAGAGCGGTTCGGGTTCGACGGTGTACGTCCTCGAAGTCAATCCGCGCGCGAGCCGCACCGTGCCATTCCTGTCGAAGGTGACCGGCGTGCCGATGGTGCGCGTCGCCACCAAGGTCATGCTCGGGATAGGCCTGGAGGAGCAAGGCTATCCATCTGGGCTGTGGAAGAGGCAGAAGCTGGTTGCTATCAAGGCCCCCGTATTCTCCATGTCCAAGCTCACCGGTGTGGACACGTACCTGGGGCCGGAGATGAAATCGACCGGCGAGGTGATGGGCATCGATTACGATTTCGGCTCAGCGCTGGCCAAGGCCCTGGTGGCCAGCAACCTGAATCTGTCTCTCAACGGGTCGATTCTCCTCAGCATAGCCGACAGGGACAAGTCGGCGGCGCTTCCTATAGTCCACAAGCTCGCTGAGGTGGGGTACCGACTCTACGCGACGGAGGGCACCTCTGCGCTCATCGAGGCGGCCGGCCATGAGGTGACTATGATAAGCAAGAAGATCAGCGAAGGCCATCCCAACGTGATCGACATCATACAGGATGGCACGGTGAACGCTGTCGTGAACACGATCACGGGTGGTCAAGTGCCGATGCGGGACGGCTTCGAAATACGACGGGCGGCCACCGAGCGCCGGATTCCCTGCTTCACGTCCCTGGACACGGCTCGGGTGGCTGTGGAGGCCCTGGTCGCAAACGGTCAGATGATCAGCGTGCAGCCGCTGCCGGAGTACCTCAAAAAGCGCCGCAAGTGACCCGGCACTGGTCTCCAGACATGACGATGAAGCTGGTTGATGCCGCTGTAGTTTCCAATGATGAGGTGTGGAATGGTGCACGCCTCATGTGGGTGCGGGCCCCGGACATAGCCGCCTTGGCTCGCGCGGGGCAGTATGTCATGGTTCGCTGCGGCGATGGCCAGGAGATGGTGCTCAGACGCCCGTTGAGTGTCCATCGAGTGTCTGGTGACGGCGGGGTCGCTTTCCTGTTCTCGGTTGTAGGAAGCGGCACGGAGTGGCTTGCGGAGCGCAAGCCGGAGGAGACGCTTGACCTTCTCGGGCCGCTGGGCAACGGCTTCCAGGTCGACGATGACGCCGAGAATCTGCTGCTGGTCGCTGGCGGCATAGGGATAGCACCGCTGGTCGCGCTTGCCGAATGGGTCGTCAGGAATGGCAGGTCGGTGACGCTGCTCATAGGCTGCGCAACTGCCGCCAATGCCTATCCTCGGGACTTGCTCCCAACCGGGATAGACATTGTCGTATCAACGGAGGACTGCTCTCTGGGCGAGGAGGGCATGGTCACTGATCTCCTGCCGCGCTTCGCTCCCAGTGCCGACCAGGTCTTCGCTTGTGGCCCGCTCCTGATGTATCGCAGGATGGCTGAGATGGGGGACGTGCTCGGTGGAAAACCGACGCAGGTTTTGCTGGAGACGCTGCTGGGGTGTGGTGTGGGGGCCTGCCTCGGGTGCAGCATCGAGACCGTCGACGGGCGCAGGCTGGTCTGCAAAGACGGCCCGGTATTCGATCTCAACGAGATAGTCTGGGATGAAATGGTAGCGCCGCCCGCAGGGCGGCGCTACCTAGCGCTCTGAATCCCTCTAGTCGTCTATACCCACATGACCTTCGATGGCAGGGAGATCGTCGCCGTGCCTGGCATTATCTCCTCGCCTCTCTGGTTCTTCGTGCTGACCTCGACGTCGACCAGCCACTCATCCTTCTCCTGGTACTTCTTGATCACCTTGCCGCTCAGCCACTGGGTGTCGCCGAAGACGTTGAACCGCATGCAGCGCAGTCTCACGCTCTTCAGGAAGGCGTCGTTCCCCATCCAGTTACACAGCAGGTGGCCGGACCACGAGAACCTCTGCATGGCCAGGTCGTATGCCACGGGTACGCCAATTGCATCCGACTTGTCCGACTCGTAGTGGACGTCGGCCATCGGCTCCAGGGTGCCGGTCTGGCCATCCTTGACACCCCACATGGGATGGCGCTTCATGTACTTTCGGCGAATGCCGTGAGCACCTTGGCCGCCGCCGATGCCGACCCAGAACTCGACCATGTCCGTCTGGCCCAGCGGTCCTTTCAGCACCGGGGTCAACTCATCACCCTCGTTGACATCCTCCCAGAACCTCGGCGTCTGGCCTCGCACTTCCTCGTTCGCGTAGTCCTGGTCTATCTTCGCCAGCTCCTCCCCAGTGTACTTGTGCTTCGTGACGTCGTCGTACTTGCCGCGCTCCTTGGCCTTCTGCCTCTCGACCCTCATCGTCTCGTGCATGCACACGCAGACCAACTCGCCTCTCTGGTTGTGATAGATAGCCTTTCCGATCTGGAGGAACTGCCGTCCGCCCATCTTGCCCTGCTTCTCCTTCAGGTCCAGGGGCACATCGAAGCAGGTCAGCTCGTCGTTGACGTGAATGGTCTTATACCATTCCCAGTGACAGCCGCAGTAGAAGGCGTGCACTCCGGGTAGGCCCTCCATACCCTGCGGCGCGGCGACGGCGTAGGGGAAGAACGGCGGCGCGATGATGTGGCCCCACTTCGTCCTGGTCGCATAGGTTGGGTCGCGGAACATGGGGTTGTCATCGCCGATGCCGTTGCAGAACTGGCGTATGGCGTCCTTGGACGCGGCCTCGTTCTGTCTGATCATGTGATAGGGCACGCCGAACTTCGCCCGCATCTTCTCCAGGCCCTCTTCGGTTATCTGCCCAAAGGTCACTTCCGGCTTCGTTGTCATCCCTGCGATTACCTCCTTGGTGCTCTCTGTAAGTAGTATGGGCGCGCGAAGCGCTCAAGCAACCATTATAGCGGATGCGTATGGGGTAGGCAAGCTACGTTTGCGTCTGCCTGAGCGACGCCAGCTTCGGGTCGGCGTTAGGGGAAGGGCCTCACCATGATGGTCTGCTCCCTGCCGGGGCCCACCGAGACCATGCTGACCGGACACCCGGTCAGCCTCTCGATCTTCTGCACGTAGGCCCTTGCGTTGGGTGGGAGGTCCTCGAAGCGCCGTATCTCCGTGGTTGGGCTTTCCCAGCCGGGTAGTTCCTCGTAGATCGGCTGGCACCTGGCCAGGAGTCCGGCACTCGCAGGGGGATAGTCATAGCGTGTGCCGTCTACGTCATACCCAGTGCATATCTTCAGCTTCGGGAACATATCGAGGATATCGAAGCGAGTGATCGCCGCTCCTGTGAACCCGTTGACCAATGTGCTGTAGCGGCCGATCACCGCGTCGAACCAGCCGCACCTGCGGGGCCGGCCCGTGGTGGTGCCGTACTCGTGCGCCCGCTCCCTGATCAGGTCCCCGTTCTTGTCGTGAAGCTCTGTGGGCATGGGCCCGCTGCCGACCCGCGTCGTGTATGCCTTGAACACGCCAAGCACGCCGTCGAGCTTCACCCCTCCGATGCCCATGCCGAGGGAAGCCCCGCCCGAGGCCGCCGAGGTGACGTACGGATACGTGCCAAAGTCCAGATCGAGCAGCGTTCCTTGCGCCCCTTCCAGCATGATGAACTGGCCCCCGCGCAGCGCCTCGGCCACGATCCCTTCGGTCTCCCGGACATACGGAGCCAGTTGCCTGCCGTACTCGCAATACTGGTTGTATACCTCGTCCAGCTTGAGCGGCTTGGCGCGGTAGACCTTCTTCAGTAGACTGTTCTTCTGCTCCAGCACGAATGTCAGCCGCTCGCGGAAAGCGTCCTTGTCCATGAGGTCGCAGACCCGGATGCCCATGCGCGCGACCTTGTCCACAAAGGCCGGGCCGACGCCCTTGCGTGTTGTGCCTATTGCCCCCTTGCCCCTCGCCTCCTCCTCCAGCCCATCCAACAGCGTGTGGTATGGCATTATCAGGTGCGCTCTGTCGCTGATGACCAGGTTGGAAGTATCGATGCCGCGCTTCTGCAGAGCACTCAGCTCCTGCAGAAGGACGGCGGGGTCGACGACGACGGCGGGGCCGATGATGCAGGTAGCCTTGGGGTAGAAGATGCCTGAAGGGATGAGGTGCATGCGGAACTCGCCGAGATTGTTGATGACAGTGTGCCCGGCGTTGTTTCCGCCGGAGAACCTTATGACTACGTCAGCCCTCTCGGCGAGGAGGTCAACTATCTTGCCCTTCCCCTCATCACCCCAGTTTGCGCCGATCACGGCGATTGTGGGCATACGCTATTCCCTTACCAGTCTGCTTGGAGTCGGCCATACGATGGTTCCCAGTTGGAGCGGAGAGGGTGGGATTCGAACCCACGGACCGGTAAACCGGTCACGCGCTCTCCAGGCGCGCCTGATCGTCCACTCCAGCACCTCTCCGCGGAGAGGGTGGGATTCGAACCCACGGTTGCCTTGTGAGCAACACCGCTTTTCGAGAGCGGCACCTTCAACCACTCGGACACCTCTCCCCGAGTTTACCCCAAGTGTGCGATTATATCGCAGCGGTGCCCATAAGTCCATGGCTGCCATCGAGCATGTTAACAGACTGTACTACTGATGTCGCGGAATAGGCGTGTTGCCAATTGGGGGACTATTGCGCTATATTCTCTGCGAATGCAACACACCCGGCGTGAGGGCGAGAACTGTGCGCGAAAACGAACTGGCGTTTAGCGTCGATAGCCAGCTCCTTGGTGAGTTGGGCGAACGTCTTGTTACAAGGAACTACATTGCGCTGGCCGAATTGGTCAAGAATTCCTATGATGCCGACGCTACCACGATCGAAGTCAGCTTCAGGGGTGGCAGAAAGGGCAAGGATGACCTCGCCGAGAGCGAGATCACGCTGTCGGACGACGGACATGGCATGTCCTTCCAACAGGTGAGAGACTACTGGATGAGGATTGCCACACCTTACAAGATTCGCGAACCTGTATCGCCGTTCTTCGGGCGGAGGAAGACCGGCAACAAGGGACTGGGACGGTTCGCTTGTCGTCGTCTTGGCAGGAAGCTGGTGTTGGACTCCAGGGCCAGAGTAACAGGCACAGAGGAACTGGAATGGACGCAGGTAATCTTTGACTGGGCGAAATTCGAGGCTGGCACTGACTTGACGGAGATACCGTGTCAGTACACAACTCGGCGTATCGGCAATGGGGAGCCGGGTCTGACGCTCACCATCAAGGAGTTAATTGATGGTTGGACGGATGCTGAGTTCAATCTCCTGAGGAGGCAGATACTGAGCTTGTCGGTGGCCCGTGGCGTCAAGCGCACGGGGTTCGCGGAGGATCCAGGCTTCGAGGTCCGTTTCGATGCTCCTGGGTTTGAAAAGGGGGTGGGCTTCCTTGCGGACCAATTCAGGGACGCTGGATGGGGGACCCTGGAAGGGGCCGTTGACGAGGATGGCACTGTCGGCTTGCGACTGACTGCGAAGGAGCTCGGCGTTGAGGAGTACCGGTTGCCCAAGCGCTTCGACATGCTCGGCGGGATCAGGTTTGAGATATCGTATATACCAATGAAGGATAAGGGCCACTGGCGGGACACAAGCACGTTGACCAAGGGCCTAACGAGAGAGCTGATGTTGGAGCAGGCAGGGGTCAGGGTCTATCTCGACGGCTTCAGGGTCTATCCGTATGGCGATCCTGGCGACGATTGGCTGAGCATTGATAAAGACATTGCGCGGCGCTTCGGATCAGCTGATAGGATCTTCGAGCAAGTCGCCTCCAAACTCGGAGTCGGTCTGACGAGAGCCATGCTGGTACATCCTAGGAACAACAACCTTGTTGGTCGGGTGCATCTGACTTCTACAGAGAACATGCCATTTGAGGTCAAGCTTGACAGGGAAGGCCTGGTCTGGAATTCGGCGTGCGACCAGCTTGTTGAGGCCGTTAGGCTTTCGCTCCAATGGATGGTCCTACACTACAACAAGTACTTGGTGGTGATTGGGAGACGCGCCATTATCGAGGCTGAGCAGGATTTCAGGGGGCTGACCCGGGACGAAGGTAGTACTGGCGAGGTTGCAACCGAGCAAGATTCATCTGTTCCGACCGCGATACGGGCGTTGGACTTGATTGCAGACGAAGCCAAGAGGTCGCATGTGGTGCTGCGGGGAGATGACAAGGAACGCGCCGATTCGAGGATCGAGTCAGCGAGGCAGATCGTCCATCTCTCGTTTGACCGGACACAGACATACTTGGCCATTCTGAGGGGAGTTGCGTCGACTGGGGCCCTCATGCTGAATTTCTCGCACGAGGTCAAGAACTTGATCAGCCAACTGGACACCCATGCTAATACGTTGGACAGAATCTCTTCTGATCTTCCTCGTGCACTCAGGGATGAGTTCAACAGTTTTGCAGATTCGCTGAGAGTGACGAGGACCAGACTTGAGCAGCAGATAAACATGTTCGGGGCGCTTGCTCAGAAGACAGCGGACACCGATAGGAGAACGATCTTGGTGAGGCCTCTGTGCATCCAGGTGGCTCAAGGATTCCGCTACCTGACGGAGCACTACGGAATGGACGAGATTGAGGTGGATGTGCCTGATTCGTTGAAAGCGGGCCCCATGCTCGAGGTGGAACTCTTCTCCATAGCAGTCAACCTGGTATCCAATGCAGTCAAGGCGAACCTGGCGGGCCAAGGCAAACGAGTGCGGATTGAAGGCGTGCGCAAAGGAGCTCGGACGATTCTGCGAGTGCTTGATGATGGGATCGGGCTCAGGAAGGAGAACCGTGAGGAGGTGTTCAAACCCCTGACTTCCGACGTGGAGGGCCGACTCTACAAACCCTTGAGTGACAGGATAGCTGACCCGGACCTGGCCGCCCTTGGAAGGGGCAGTGGGCTTGGCCTGGACATCGTCAGAAGTATCGCCGAGGCGTACGGCGGAAGTGCACTTTTCGTGGACGCGGAGGAGCCCTGGGTAACCTGCGTGGAGGTAACCATACCTTGAGCGAGGAAGTACGAGTAGTCTGGGTTGACGACGACACGAGTCGCCGGGAGGACGCTAAGAACCTGCAACACCGACGACCAAACCTCAAGGTTGAACTTCTGAGCCCGCTGGAATTGGAAAGCGTCCTTGGGGATGCAGAGTGGAAGGATGCCAAACCCGACCTTTTTCTCTTGGATTACTACCTGGACCGGAGTAACGATGAGCAGGGCAATAGGTTCGCTCATAAAGGGCTTACAGTAGCTGGCCAGATTCGCGAGACCCTACCTGAGCATCCGATCTACATGGTTACCGCGAAGACCGATGCGGAGGACGAACCGGAACTTGGTCAGGAGACTCGGGCAGCCAGAGCAACGTTCGATCGGCTTCTCTCCCTGAACATCCTCAAATCGGAAGGAGCCAACATACTGTATCACGATGCATTGGACTACCGTGCAATCAGGCAGTGTAAGGAAGCCGATCTCGGGGCTCTGATTGGACTACTGAAGCCGCCTCAAGACGAGACCGAACGGCTCAGGCTCGTTCTGCCAACGGGGTTGAGAGAAGGGTTGCGCCGCTCCGAATCATCGGACCGGCTGTATGTGGGCGACGCGATATCATTCGCTGCATGGGTTCGTGGGCTGCTACTGGCAGTTCCTGGAATCCTTTATGACGAGCTGTATGCTGCTACGCACCTGGGTGTCAATGATGACGGCTTCCGGAGGCTTATCGATAAGCTGGAAGAGGCCAGGTATGAGGGGGTCTTCTCGAAGACTACTCCTAAACGTTGGTGGGTGTCGAAGCTCAACGACTTGGTGTTCAGACACGGAAATGCTCATGGAGCTGCCAGCAGCGATCCACGGAAGATCGGTCCACAAGTATTCGAGGTGGGTGAGGGAGATTTGGCAAAGTGTGGGGTCTGTGGTGAACGAAATCCCGAAACGGTGGGCGTGAGTTTGGAAAACGAAGCGGACAGTCGCCCAGTTCATTTCAAGTGCAGCCGTCCACACCCTCGCAGGAAGAAAGAGCTGTACTTCGACGAGTATAGGGCCTTTGACCTCTGATACCTCTTGTGGCTTATGAAGAGTCATGCCCAGACGTGATAGAGAGCTTTGCAGGCGCAGAAGGCACTTAGAAGAGACGATAAGATTCATCTCTGAAGATCGTCTATTCAATGAGCTATCGCCCGAACGGTATGAAGGGCTCAGACCCAATCGGGCTGGGTATCTCAGAGAAGCCTGCAGTCACCTACGATCGACTCCATCCGGGGAGGTGTCGATTCCACAATTCGAGATCCCTGTGCAAGATAAGAAGCTCCGTGGACACCGTCCAAGACTAGTGGTTGGCGGCTTGGTGGAGTTGAGTTCGAGTGCCCTGATAAGGTCGTCCTTCTCGTTCTGCATCACGTTCAGGACGTCCTCGGGTCACGTGGCCACATATGCTAGGTCGGAGGGTTCTTCGGAGTTGAACACTCAATCTTGTTGTCTCGGTACGTGCACCGATAGGGTGAGGGTTGTCCGGCGATTCCATTTCGATTGGTCTCCTGAACCAACTGCTGGGCCCGCAGGCCTTTGTCCCTCCCACTTGCAGTATGGTGGCCTTTTCCCTGGTGGTGATGGCTTTGACGATTGGCACTACTGCGTTGAGCATTTCCTGGAGCTTCCCCGGATTATGTATCCTCCCATGGACTTGGCCCTCGTCCTCGACTTGGGGCTCAGGCAGTTTGAGACCCCTCTGGCAAGATGGAAAGAAGAACAAAGATGGAGGAGTTTGGTACTCGATAGCGAAGAATTGTGGTGGCAGGACTACTGGAGAAGGGGAGCCGACCATCTCGGCCTTTCGGTTCGGCAGGGTCTCCATGAAATAGTCCTAGACAAGCTATGATCGATCAGAATGAGAGGAAGAGCAACGGTATCTATCTGACTCCACCCGAACTCGCTCAGTTCGTCGCGACTTGTGGTATCCACCAAGCTGATCAGACGGTGTTGGACCCCTGCTTCGGTGAAGGGGCTTTGCTTTCAGCCGCCTATTCACGCTTGCGCACACTTGGTTGTGTTCAGCCCAGCCAGCAATTGTACGGTTACGAGATTGAGCCCTCGACGGTCGATCATGTTGTGGACCTGATTGGCCAAGACAACGTGGTCATTCGCGATTTCCTCGATGTTTCTCCGCCTGATGAACGTCTTGACACAGTCATCATGAATCCGCCGTTCGTGAGGCACCATGCGATTCCGCGGGACAGAATCGACCGCATGCGGAACGGTACCGCAGGTGCCTCCACTTTGCCGCGAACAAGCGACTTATGGGCATACTTCCTGGTGCACGCCGCGCGGTTCTTGCGCCAAGAGGGCAGCCTCGTAGCGATACTGCCCTGGTCCCTTCTGCGAGCGGACTACGCCAAGTCGGTTCGAGAGTTCCTAATGGGCAGGTTTCGAACCATTAGGGTTGTTGTCATAGGGCAGATGCTGTTTGATGGAGCGGAGGAACGGGTGACAGTGCTAATTGCGGAAGGGTTTGGCTCGCGAGCATCTACGATTTGCTTGGGCTACTCATTCGGCGTTCCGGGTTCCGAGATTCAATGGAGGGCCGTCTCCGACGACTTGTGGCTCGAATCGCCGTGGAAGGCTATGGTGCCTTCAGAGGTACATGACGTATTCTCCTTCTTGGTAGAACGTCTGGCTTTTGTGCCTCTGAAGGATGTCGCCACGATTCGAATTGGGGTGGTTACGGGTGACAATGGGTTCTTCATCCTCGAGGGCGAACAATCGAGAACGCTGGGCTTGCCCGACTCTTTGTTGAAGCCAATCGTGACAAGTTCAAGGTGCCTGGCGTCGTTGATACTACGTCAGGATGGAGTGGATGACTTTCTCTTATGCATTCCCGACTCTCTTGATATACCCCAAACGGTCAGTGATTATGTGTGTTCCGGAGAAAAGGCTGGCGTGCATCTGAAGTATCATCCCAAGCGCAGGCCGAAATGGTATTGCATCAATCAATGCACAGCTCCTGATGGCTTTCTCCCATACATGACCAAGGAAGTGCCGTACATTGTCTCGAACCCAGACGGCCTCTTGAGTACCAACACTGTCCATGGGGTGGACTTCAATGACACGATCGACGATTCGACGAAGAGGCGAATACAACTTTCTATGCTGACGTCCATCTCTCAGTTGTCTATTGAACTTGCGTCCCGAACGTATGGTGGCGGAGTCCTCAAAATCGAGCCGTCGAGCGCTGCTGGCATCTTCGTGTCGGCGGAGGTTGGGCGCAGTGCTCCTGCTCATCTTGAACGAGAGATTGGTGCCCTTGTCAGCGCTGGGAGAAGACTTGATGCAGTAACTCGCATGGACGATTGGCTGACGACAAGCTCACGGGTGACTAGGGCCCAGATGGACCTCATTAGGGATTGCTACGACAAAATGAGGCGACTGCGGCTGAGCAATCGGGTGGAGGCCTGAAACTAACAACGTGGATGTGTTGTGAATACATGACAAGAGAAGCGGCCGGAAGCTCCTGGACTCTCGCACCGCCATTCCCCAGATGAGAAACGTAGGGTAGGTGGCGCGAAGCGCAACCTGCCATCCTCGCTTCCCTTCGAAGCCAGCAACGTGCTATGATAACCGCAGAGATACGACCCAACCGACGATGCCCACCGTGGTGTTTTCTGAGTTCGGGCTCTCTGCGAACCACCCATGATTGAGATCGGAATCGACCCCGTTGCGTTCGTTTTAGACGGTGTTCTCGACATCGGCTCTCACTGGTATTGGATACTCGGTGGGGTCGGGGGAGCACTGCTTGTTTTCGTGCTGTTGGTCTCGGCTTTCATGGAGAAGTACAAGCTGGATGACAGGAGTCCTCTCGCGCGTGCTCTCATCATATCCCCCTTGGTACTGGTAGCTGCCATCGCCATATTCTCCGTGCTCACTCTCGAGTTCACGATACGGTGGTATGGCATAATTGCCGCCATCGGTACGGCTGTAGTCATCGGGTTGCCGCTCTTGTGGGCCAGGGGAAAGGACATAGGCGTCACCAGGGACCAGATACTATCGGCCGCGCCGTGGTGTCTGGTGGGCGGCATCGTCTTCTCGCGGCTGATACACGTCATCGATCAGTGGCACCTCTACTACCCGGACAACCTCCGGGGCATAGTCGGTTTCGAGGGCATGGGCATCTTCGGGGCGATCATCGGTGCGACGCTGGTTGGGGTAGCCTATGGCAGGATCAGGAAATTACCGGTCGGCAGGATCGCGGACTTCGTCGCGCCTGCCGTGATCCTCGGCCAGGCGATAGGCAGGGTGGGCTGCAATATCAACGGGTGCTGCTACGGCAAGCCGAGCGACCTGCCCTGGGCAGTTTTCTATACACACCCCAATTCCGAGGCCATACAGAACGGCGTCGCCCAGGCCGTGCACCCGACGGCGGCCTACGAGCTGATCTGGGACCTCATCGTATTCGGCATACTGTGGTCGCTGCGGGGGAGGCTGAAGCGAGAGGGAGCTCTCTTCCTGGTCTATCTGATCGCCTACTCCGTGGGTCGCCTGTTCATCTCCATGTATCGCGACAACGACCCCTTCCTCTTCGGCTTGGTGGAGGCTCAGGTGGTCTCCATCCTGGTGCTGCTGGTGTCGGTGCCGATGCTCATTTGGCTGTACAAGCGCCGTCCCTCGGAGACAGCCCCAGCCGCAAGCCAGGACAGCGAAGAGTAAGGACCAGGGTTGTCATGCGTGGGGTCTTCTGAGGGCGCCTAACCCCTGTGGCGCTGCCTGGGTCCGTACGGACGCTCCGTGGGAGCGAGCTGGCTGCGGTAATCCGGGGCTGAGATGGCAATCAGAATGCTTAGCTTCGGGTCCACCAGGCGCGAAGCCAGCCTTCCCTCTATTGACTCGATGAAGCCCGGTATGGTGAAGACCGTGGGCAGCCGCGAGTTGTACCGGTAGTTCAGTATCTGATAGAGCTTCTCCTGCGCCCACGGCGTGCTGCTCTCCATCCCCAGGTCATCCAGGATCAGGACCGGGCTGGTCTTCACGCCCTCGAACAGCTCGTCGTAGGTTACCCTGCTCTCAGGGCTGAACGTTGAACGGAGGTGGTCCAACAGGTCGGGCACAACGGCGAAGAAGACGGGGCGGCCGGCGCCCAGTTCATAGTTAGCGATTGCTGCCGCCAGGTGTGTCTTGCCGCACCCGTGTACACCCAGCAGAACGAGCCAGCCCTCCGGTGACTGGGCGAAGCGGCGCGCCTCCGCCAAGGCGGTGCGAAGGCTCTCCCTGCCTTTGCTGTCCGCGTTCATGCCGCGCACGTCGAAGGTCTCGAACGTCTTGTCAGCCAGGAACTGGACGGTCACCCCTCCGACCTGCTGGAGCAGCGGGAGTTGGGGCCTCTCCACCTCGCATATCTGAGCGACGCTGGGGTCGCGCAGCCTTACCGCCAGCCGCTCATCGAGACCGTCGAGACTGTCCGTGGTGACGACCGTTGGCAGCTCGGCGTTGAACCTGTGGTTGAGTATCTGGAACAGCTTCTCCTCGGCCCAGGGAGTCGAGTTCTGGCTCCCGAGGTCGTCCAGCACCAGCAGGGGAGCGTTGCGTACCCGCTCGAACAGGTCATCATAGGCGACATCGCTGTTGGGGCTATAGGTCATCCGGAGATGGTCCAGTAGGTCCGGAACGAAGACGAAGAAGACGTGGTAGCCGTTCTGCAGCCTCCGATTCGCTATCGCGGCGGCCACGTGAGTCTTGCCGCAGCCGCTGGGGCCGGTCAGGACGAGCCATCGCCTCGGCTCGTCGGCGTACTGCTGGGCCGTTCGAAAGCACGCCGAGAACCTCTGCCGGTTCTCTGGATCGCTGCTGCGGCCCTCGGGCAGCAGGCTCTCGAAGGTCGAGCGGGTCAGCGGACCGAGGTTGCTGTAGCGTTCGAGACGCGACAGGCGCTCATCCGCCATCTGCCGCACCGTGCATTCGCACGGCAACAGCTTGCCGAAGTCGGGGTGGTCATACGGCACGTCGGGGCTCAGCCAGCGCTTGCCCTTGCAGATGGGGCAGGTCGGCTCACCTTCCTCCGTGTCTGTACCGCTCCAGGAGGTGTCCGTACCTTCGGTAGTATTCCTCGGGGTCAGACTCCGCCTTAGTATGTCGCCTAGATTCTCCATGGTCCTTGCCTTCCGCTTCCCATCTCTCCAGTATGCGCGATATGTATCGCCAATTGCGCTTGTTCAGATCGACTGCCTCTTTGAAGGCGTCCTCGATCCAGGACGCCGGGTACGTGCTCTCGGCCTCTTTCAGCTCCTCGGCGATTATGGGGGACAGCATACCGATGTTCTGCTCGTACAGTGCGAAGATGTTCGGCTGCCCCGACGGCACAGGCTCCGGCTCGGCCGCGACCTCCGCACCGAGGTCGAGCTCCCCGCTCTCGATCCGCGCAACGGCTTGCCTGTCGGAGTCAGTGTTGACGAAGTACAGCTCGTGGTTCTCCCCGTTTCGCCACAGGCGCAGGTGGAGCAGCGTGCCCCGATTCACTGCCTGCTCCAGGCCTCGGCGTAGCGCCGCCGGGGGCGATTCCTCGTGCTGTAGTCCGCCCATCAGCACGGGATCGCCGAGCAGCTCGGTCTCGGTCACGTAGCGCGGATACCCCTTCTTACTGTACACGGTCCATAGGATGTGTAGTATCACCTTCAGTTCCGCGAGATCGCCGATGCGAGGCAAGACAGTACTGAAGAACACGTTAGGGATAGGCGTATACTGCGCCCTGGCCGGGAAGCCGCTGAACTCCGTCATATCAGGGTCGGCCTGTTGGCGTCGGTCCTCTCCAGGTTCTCGAATCTGGCCAGCTTCTCGCGGAAGAAGGCGTTAACCCTGCCGATCGGGCCGTTGCGGTGCTTGGCCACGATCAGATCGGCGATCCCCTTGGGGTAGCTCCTGTCGGGGAACCTCTCCCCCCACTCCTCCTCCGTGTAGTAGTGGTCGTCCCGGTAGATGAACAGCACTACGTCGGCGTCCTGCTCGATCGACCCGCTCTCCCTGAGGTCGGAGAGCATGGGCGTGTGGGGATGTCGGCCCTCGACGGCCCTGCTCAGCTGGGAGACAGCGATGACCGGCACGTCGAGCTCGCGGGCTATCTCCTTCATCGAGTGGGAGATGTCGCTCATCTCCTGGACGCGGTTGTCCGTATGCCTGCTGGAGCGCATCAGCTGGAGGTAGTCGACGATTATGAGGTCGATTCCCTTCTCGCTCTGCAAGCGCCGGGCCTTGCTACGCATATCGGTTTCCCTGAGCAAGGGCGAATCATCAACGTATATCGATGTCTCGGAGAGCCGCCCAATGGCATCCAGGATTTCGCCCCGCTGCCTCTCGGTGACTTGGTCGAGACGTAGCCTCTGTATGTCTATCCCGGACTCGCCCGACAGGAACCGGTAAGCCAGCTCCATCTTGGACATCTCGAGGCTGAAAACGGCCACCTTTGCCTTCTCCTTCGTAGCTGCGTTCAGGGCGATGTTGAGCGCCAGGCTGGTCTTACCCAGGCTCGGCCTCGCTGCGAGAACGATCATGTCGGACCGCTGCAGCCCGCCCAGCAGCTTGTCGAGGTCGACGAACCCGGTGTGGACCCGAGGCAGGTAGCCGTCGTCCACGTGGGCCAGATGGCTTTCCTCGAAATACCTGTCGAGAACCTCCCTTATGTGCGCGAAGTCGCGCGTGCTCTCGCCGTGCCTTAGCTGGAACAGGATGCTCTCCGCCCGGTTCAGCGCGTCCTCGGCGTCAGGTGGCGCTTCGTATGCTATCGAGGATATCTGATTCGAGGCAACGATGAGGCGACGCATCATGGACAGGCGTCGCACGATGTTGGCGTAGTGCTCGATGTGGACGGATGTGGGAACCTGCGAGACGAGGTGGCTGATGTACGGTGGCCCCCCGACCGCCTCCAGCCTTTGCCGCCGGGCGAGGTCGTGCGCAACGGTGATCTGGTTTATCGCCTCGTTGCGCTCATAGAGGAGCAGGCAGCTCTCGTAAGTCCACCGGTTCTTGTCCCGGTAGAAGTCCTCGGCCTTGAGGATCGGCGCGGCCTTGTATATCGCCTCGGGGTCGATGAGAAGGGAGCCGAGTACGGATTCCTCCGCGTCGAGGTCGTGAGGTGGAAGCTTGACCTCCTGCTGGAGCTCGACGCCATCGCGATACATTGGTGGAGCCTCTACTCTTCTTGCTCTTTCTCGACTACTACCGTAATGTCTGCGGTTACGTTCCTGGCGAGCTTGACTGTTACCTGGCGGCTGCCAACCACACGTATCGGCTCGTTGAGCTCGATCTTGCGCTTGTCGATTGCGTGGCCCGTGGCCTTCTCCAGGGCTTCGGCGACATCGGCATTGGTGATGGAGCCGTAGATGCGGTCCTGTTCACCGGCGCGGGCCTTCAGGACGACTGTGGTGTCGTTCAGGGCCTTGGCTACAGACTCGGCTTCTTCCTCGAGGCGGGCCTCCCGCCGGGTGTTAGCCTGTTGCTGTGCTTCCCACTTCTTGAGTTCTGCCTTTGTAGCCAGGACCGCTAGCTTCTTCGGGATCAGGTAGTTCCTGCTGAAGCCGTCGGCGACGTTCTTTACCTCGCCGGCCTTGGCGACGTTTGGAACGTCTTCGAGGAAGATCACCTTCATGTTGCCCCCTATTCTATTCCTCGGCGGTAAGATTGGGTCAAGGCGGGTTTCCACGTTGTTGTCAACGATTTGTCCACGCCCTCGCTGGGAGTTTCCTAGCCGAGTGCCCGTTCGAGGCCGTTGTGCCACGCGTCCGAGATGTCAGCGAGCGAGAGGTCGATGCGCTTTCCGATCGAGAGGCGGTCTCCCTTCACCCTGCCCAGTTCCCGGATTGGGATGTTGTGGCTCGCCGCAAGGGCCTCGAGCTCCGCGGCCTTGCCGGGACTCAGCGAGAGAACGATCCTGGATTGGCCCTCGCCGAAGAGCTCGGTGTCCACTCTGCCCGATGCCTCCCACTCGCCCACGAACCCGATGCCTCCCGCAATGCAGCTCTCTGCCAGCGCCACCGCCAGGCCCCCGTCCGAGCAGTCGTGCGCGGAGTTGACGATGTCCTGTCGGATGGCCTCAAGACAACACTGCTGCACCCGCTTCTCCAGGTCGAGATCGAGATAGGGCGCTCCCGCCACCTGCCCGTGCACGAGGTCCAGGTATTCGCTCCCGCTCCTAACGTCCGTTGTTTGCTCGCCGCCACCGATCAGTACGACCACGTCGCCCTCGTTCTCGAAAGCGACGGTGCACCGGCAATCCACGTCCTCGAGCAGGCCGAGCATCCCGATGACCGGCGTAGGGTAGATCGGTTCGCCCCGGGTCTCGTTATACAAGCTCACATTGCCGCTGATCACCGGCACGCTGAGCTTGACGCAGGCCTCTGTCATCCCTCTTATGCATTGCTCGAGCTGATAATAGACCTCGGGCTTCTCCGGATTGCCGAAGTTCAGGCAGTCGGTTATGGCGAGCGGCTCGGCCCCCGAGCAGGCGAGGTTGCGTGCGGCCTCGGCCACCGCAATTGCGCCACCCGTGTAGGGGTCCAGGTAGCAGTAGCGTCCGTTGCCGTCCGCCACAAGGGCGATGCCCTTCTGCGTGCCTTTGACCCGGAGCACCGCAGCATCGCTCCCCGGTGGCACGAGTGTGTTTATCATTACCTGGTGGTCGTACTGCCGGTATATCCATTCCTTGCTTGCGATGTTGGGCGAAGCCAGGAGTTGCAGAAGGACTGAGGAGGCATTGCCATCAACGTCCGGGATGCCTGAGAGATTTCGGCTCTGCAGCTCGTCTATCCAGGATGGCTTGATGCCCTCGGGTTTGTAGAGCGGCGGATCGGTAAGGTACGCTATGGGCACGTCTGCCACGACCTCGTCGCCATCTTTGATGCGTACGATGCCGTCGTCCGTGAGATACCCGATGATGTCGGAGCGCAGGTCGTATTTGCCGAATATGGCCCTGACCTCGTCTTCGCGGCCTTTCTTCACGATGGCAAGCATTCGCTCCTGGGACTCAGACAACATGACCTCATACGGCGTCATGCCCTCTTCGCGCCGTGGGACCTTGGCTACATCGATCACAACTCCGCTGTCTCCCTTGGAGGCTGACTCGATAGCCGAGCTTGTCAGTCCCGCAGCGCCCAGGTCCTGAAGGCCCACGATGTAGTCGGTCTCGGCGAGCTCGAGACATGCCTCGAGGAGCAGTTTCTCGAGGAAGGGGTTTCCCACCTGCACGGTGGGCCTGAGCTCTCGCTCTTCCTCGAAGGTCCTCGAGGCCAGCCCCGATGCGCCGTGAAGCCCGTCGCGCCCGGTATCCGCCCCGACGAGCATCAGCAGATTGCCGGCACCCTTCGCCGTCGAGCTGACCAGCTTGGCCTTCTCGGCGATACCCACACACATGGCGTTCACGAGTGGGTTGGCGGAGTAGGTGTCGGCGAAGTACACCTCGCCGCCTACGTCCGGAATGCCGAGGCAGTTGCCATACCCGCCGATGCCGCCGACGACGCCGTTGAAGAGATAGCGGTTGCGCGGCTCGCTGAGCGGCCCGAACCTCAGTGAGTTGAGTAGCGCGATCGGCCTTGCGCCCATGGTGAATATGTCCCGGACTATCCCGCCGACGCCTGTGGCCGCTCCCTCGTAGGGCTCGATGGCGGAGGGATGATTGTGCGACTCCACCTTCATCACGATGCAGAGGCCGTCGCCGATGTCGACTGCACCGGCGTTTTCCTTGCCGGGGTCGATCAGAACCCGGGGGGACGAGTGTGGCAGCATCTTCAGGAGGAGCTTGGAGTGCTTGTAGCCGCAGTGCTCGCTCCACAGGCTGCCGAACAGACCGATCTCGACGAGGTTGGGCTCGCGGCCCAGCCGCTGCACGATCAGGTTGTACTCGTCTTCACTCAGCGCGACTTCGTCAAGCGTTTCCTTGGAGATAGGCATGACTACTCCTAGTTCGAGCGGAATGCTAGCACAAACGTTCTAGTCTGTCAAGGGCTATACCGGCTTTATGCAGCCCATAGCCCGCGTGGTCACTTCACCGATGATGGACTCGAAGATCAGGCAGCCGTCCGTGCCGCCGACCTCGACTTCGCAGGCCCTCTCAGGATGGGGCATCATCCCCAGGACGTTGCCGGCCCTGTTGACTACGCCCGCGATGTTGTTGATGGAGCCGTTGGGGTTAGCTGCGTCGGTGATCTCGCCGTCGGGGGTGCAGTAGCGGAATACGACCTGGTTGTTCGATTCGAGCTCGTCGAGCGTGCGCTGGTCGGCGTAGTAGTTGCCCTCGTAGTGCGATATGGGTATTCGGATGACCTGGCCCTTTCGCAGCTTGTTGGTGAAGGGGAGCGAATCGTTCTCGACGCGCAGGTTCACCCACTGACAACGGTACTGGAGGTGGCGGCTTCTCATCAAGGCTCCGGGCAGCAGACCAGCCTCACACAGGATCTGGAAACCATTGCAGATGCCGTAGACGAGCTTGCCCGTACTCGCCAGTTCGTCGACAGCACGCATGACCGGCGAGAAACGGGCTATGGCCCCAGGCCGCAGGTAGTCTCCGTACGAGAAACCTCCCGGCAGGATCACGCAGTCGAACCCCGACAGGTCGGTCTCCTTGTGCCAGACGTATTCCACCTTCTGCCCCAGCACCTTGTCCAGCACGTGATAGCAGTCCTGGTCGCTCCATGTACCCGGGAATACCAGGACTCCGAAACGCGTCTCGAACCCCTTCATGTCTGACCTCTACCGAACATAAAAAAGGGAACAACCGACAAGACCGCTGCTTGTACCATTGCTCCCCGAACCAAGCTCTCGAATCCCCTTCTCAGCTGCTGAGAAGCTCCGTCACTACCTCGTTTATCTCGCGTCCCTCGGCCTTTCCCTTCAGTTCGCTGACAAGCCTGGGCATTACCTTGCCCTTGTCACCCGGACCGCTCGCGCCCGCTTCCTCGATCACTTTGCGCGCAGCTGCCACTACCTCATCGCGCGTCATCTGCTGCGGTAGATACTCCTCAATGATAACCAGTTCGGCCTGTTCCGCCTCAACCAGGTCCTGCCTGCCGCCCTTCTTGAACTCCTCGATGCTCTCCCGGCGTTGCTTTGCTGCCTTGGATATCACGCCCAATATATCGGAATCGTCGAGTGCCTTCTGCTTGGCGATCTCGGCGTTCTTGACATCGGACCGCAGCTGGCGGATCACCGACAGGCGCACCTTGTCGCGGCTCTTCATCGTCTGCTTGAGATCATCTGCTAGCCTGTCCTGAAGCATCGGCCTCGATCTTCCTTATCCTGGCTGCCGCCAGCTAAGAACTCCTGGATGTCTTGCGGCGTTTGGTGGCTTCCTTCTTCTTGCGCCTTACGCTGGGCTTCTCGAAGTGCTCCCTGCGCCGGGCCTCCGAGAGAATGCCATCCTGCTGAACCTTCTTGTTGAACCGCTTCAGAGCGCTCTCGAAAGGCTCGTTGTCGCCGACTCTTACCTCAGTCACTCACTAACCACCCCCTTTTCCATACCCCGGTCGCAACGATTATAGCTTGTCATAATTTGGAGTGTCAAGCTGGATTCACGATCGGTGCGGGAGGAAATAGAGGGCTAGATAATCTGCCATTAACTTGCTTGCAAAAGGGAATACGTTGTGTTATGTTAGGGAAGCTTTCCGCGCCTTCCTGACGCTCTGATCCAAATAGTGCTGTAGCTGGCAGGGCCCGTCAAGCACACGAGGCTTGTGTATGAGTGTGTTCATCGGGGATACGACGCTCCGCGATGGTGAGCAGGCAGCCGGTGTTGCGTTCAAGCGCAAGGAGAAGGTGCATATCGCCCGAATGCTGGACGGGATCGGTGTGCATGAGCTCGAGGTTGGTATACCGGCGATGGGAGGCGACGAGGCAGCGGCGGTCAGCGCCATAGCTTCCCTTGGCCTCCGCGCGAGAGTCCTTGCGTGGAACAGGCCTGTCATCTCCGACATTGAGTCCTCTCTCCGATGCGGCGTTGAGGCTGTTGCGGTCAGCGTTCCTGTCTCTGACCTGCACTTGGACAAGGTACTCCATCGCGATCGCGAGTGGGCACTGCAGGCGATCACGAGCGCGATACTCTTCGCAAAGCAGCATGGTCTATATGTCTGCGTCTGCGCGTCCGACGCCTCTCGGGCCGACGAGCGTTTCCTCATCGAGTTCGCGCGGAATGCGAAGTCGGCTGGTGCGGATCGCGTAAGGTTCTGCGACACACTCGGCATCCTGGATCCGTTTGCTACGCACGCAGCCGTGAAGCGGTTGGTGGAAGAGGTCGGCCTGGACGTTGAGGTGCATACCCACAACGACTTCGGGATGGCCACAGCCAATGCCGTGGCAGGTGCGAAGGCGGGTGCGCGCTTCATCAGCACTACGGTGAATGGGCTGGGCGAAAGGGCGGGCAATGCCTGCCTTGCCGAGGTCGTCATGGCCCTGAAATGTGTGGAGGGGATCGATGTGGGCGTGGACGTTGTAGGACTTCGGGCCGTATCCGAATACGTGGGAAAGGCATCGGGACGGCCGGTCCCCGCAGGTAAGGCGGTAACAGGGGACGCAGTCTTCGCTCATGAGTCCGGCATTCACGTCGACGGCCTGCTCAAATGCCCCGGTGCCTACGAACCTTTTCCCCCTGAGTTGGTCGGATCGAAACGCCGCCTGGTTGCCGGTAAACACAGCGGTTCCCACGGCATCAGGTTCAAAATGTCCGAAGAGTTCGGGATCGACGTGTCGGTCGAGTTGGCGGAGCGAATCCTCGCCAGGGTCAGGCAGATCGCAATCGAGCGTGGGCGTTCCCTTAGTGATGACGAGTTGCTGCTTGTCTATCGAGAGCTGTGCCAAGAGATGGATGAGCCCTGTTTATACTTGTGCGGGCCTGCTTCGACATAGTAATAGTCGCGGGGAAGGTGCAATGGACGAGGGAGTTAAAGGGTTTCTGGCGTATCTCTCTGTGGAGAAGGGCTTCTCCGACAACACCCTGGACGCGTACAAGAATGACCTTAGCCAGTTCGCATCCTTTATTCTGGAGAAGGCCCCCAGCCATGATGGATCGAGGGTGCAGTGGAATAAGGTCGAGCGCGCGCTGATTCTTGACTACGTCGTCAATCTCCAGGATCGCAGCTACGCCCCCGCGACGATGGCGCGCAAGATCGCTGCGGTGAAGTCGTTCTTCAACTTCCTCCACGGTGAGGGCGCTGTCGATACCAATCCCGCCGAAGGCCTGAGTGGGCCCAAGGTTGGAAAGCCGCTGCCGAAGGCCATATCCGTGGCCGAGGTTGAGAAGCTGCTGGAGCAGCCGGACAAGCTCCCCTCTCCCGAGGCGAAGAGGGACAAAGCGATGCTCGAGTTGCTTTACGCCACGGGCATGAGAGTGACCGAGATGGTGTCGCTCAACGTGCGCGACGTCAACCTGAAATCGGGTTTCGTCAGATGCCTGGGCAAGGGCTCCAAAGAGAGGATCATACCGATTCACAACAGAGCTATCAAGGCGGTCAAGTCCTACATAGATGATGCCCGATCGCGTCTCACAGGTGTCAGCGAAGAGCCCGCGCTGTTCTTGAACCGGCGGGGCCAGCGCCTGACCAGACAGGGGTTCTGGTTGATATTGAAGGGCTATGCCAAGAGGGCCAGCATTGAGACTGAGCTGACGCCTCATGTCCTTCGCCACAGCATAGCGACACACCTGCTTCATAGTGGCAAGATGAGCCTGAGGGAGTTGCAGGAGCTGCTGGGCCACGCGAACATATCGACAACTCAGGTGTACACCCACCTCACCAATGAGCGCATCCGGCAGGTCTACGAGAGCGCTCATCCTCGTGCCAAGTGAGCCGCTCGGTTGCTTCGTCTGCCGCCGTGAGGCTGGTTTCCCCATGGGGCCGTACAGCCAATGATCCCAGTATCGCAAGTCTCCACGGTCTCTGCATCTAACTGAGGAGGAGCCAGCGTGATCATCTCCGTCATAGGTGGTAGTCGCACTTCGGCCAGGCACCTCGAGGTTGCTGAGGAGGTCGGCGCCGAGCTGGCGAGACGCGGTGCAATACTGGTATGCGGCGGCCTGTCGGGCGTCATGGAGGCGGCGTGCAGGGGTGCCAAGTCGGCGGGCGGCACGACCGTGGGCATACTGCCCGGGAGCAGACGTGAGGATGCCAACCGCTATGTCGACATCCCGATCGTCACCACGTTGGGCGAGGCTCGAAACGTGATCGTTGCATGCACCGGACAGGCGGTCATCGCCATCGATGGCGAGTATGGTACACTGTCGGAGATGGCGTTCGCGCTGCGCAACGGCATACCCGTTGTCGGAATCGACGCCTGGTCTCTGTCGAAGCGAGAAGGGCTGGATGATTCCATAATCGTGGCCAGCAGTGCCAGGGAAGCGGTCGACAAGGCGTTGGCGGCTGTAGAGTAGAAGGGAGGCCGATAGGATGAGTACTATCAAGGGCGTCAGGGGACGTGAGATACTCGATTCCAGAGGCAACCCTACGGTGGAGGTGGAGGTCGAGTTGGAGGATGGGGCTATCGGCCTCGCTGCCGTGCCTTCCGGGGCCAGCACGGGCACGCATGAAGCCGTGGAACTGCGTGACAAAGATAAGTCTCGCTTCGGGGGCAAAGGCGTGCTCACCGCCGTTGCCAACGTCAGGGATACGATCGCCCCGGCGGTCGCCGGCATGTCCGCGTTTGACCAGAAGGCGCTTGACCAAAGGATGATCGGCCTCGATGGCACGCCGAACAAGGCCAGGCTGGGTGCCAACGCCATTCTCGGGGTATCCCTGGCCGTCGCCCACGCAGCCGCTAGGTCGCAGAACCTTCCCCTGTACCGCTACCTCGGTGGTGAGGGGGCGCACGTCCTGCCCGTACCGATGATGAATATCTTGAACGGCGGCAAGCACGCCGAGGACTCGGTAGACTTGCAGGAGTTCATGGTGATGCCCGTCGGGGCGAAGAGCTTCGCGGAGGCCCTTCGGATTGGGGCCGAGGTGTATCAGGCGTTGAAAGGTGTGCTGAAGGGTAAGGGGGCCAACACCGCCGTGGGAGACGAGGGGGGCTTCGCTCCCAGACTGGCGACCAACAGAGAGGCCGTGGAGGTCATCCTGAAGGCCATCGAGAAGGCGGGCTACACTCCCGGCAAGGAGTGTTTCGTGGCGCTCGACCCGGCGTCGAGCGAGTTCTATGAGAACGGCAAGTATGTTCTGGCGAAGGAGGGGGTGAGCTACACCAGCGCCGGGATGGCGGACTACTACGCCGGGCTGGCGGAGGCGTACCCCATCATCAGCATCGAGGACGGCATGGCGGAGGACGATTGGGAGGGTTGGGGGTTGCTGAAGCGGAAGGTCGGCGACAAGGTCCAGATCGTGGGGGACGACCTGTATACCACCAACAAGGACAGGCTCGCCAGAGGCATCGCCGAGCAATCGTCCAACTCGATTCTGATCAAGCTCAACCAGATCGGGACGCTGACCGAGACGCTGGAAGTGATGGACATGGCTGCGAAGGCCGGCTGGACGTCCGTGGTCAGCCATCGCTCTGGGGAGACCGAGGACGTGACTATCAGCGACCTCGCCGTGGCCAAGAACACCGGCCAGATCAAGACCGGCGCACCCTGCCGCTCCGAGAGGGTGGCCAAGTACAATCGCCTCCTCCGCATCGAGGAGGAGCTTGGCGACAGGGCCCGCTACGCGGGGGCCGATGCGTTTCGGCATCTGAAGCGACTCTAGCCGTTCACAGTTGGGAGTTGACTCGCCAGGGGGTCAGGTATGTTGACTGCATATATTGCCGAAGCGATGGCAAGGGCGAGCTATAAGATGCTTGAGGACGGAAGCTACTTCGGCGAGATCCCCGGCCTCCAGGGTGTTTGGGCCAATGAGAAGACGCTGGAGGTGTGCCGTGCAGTTCTTCAGGAAGTCCTGGAGGACTGGCTCAAGTTGAAGTCGTTCTCTGGACGAGGTAGCGATTTCACATGAACTTGGAGGAAGCCTGCTTGGAGGAGGCGAAAGTCAATTTCGCCAATCTGCACGAGGCCAGCCTGGAGGTGGTCGAACAGAGCCTTGCCATCTTGAAGGAAGAGTCCGACCTGTTCGAGCGTTCGATGGTGTTTCAGCAGGCGTGCATCAGTTACGTCATGAACACAGCTGCTCCGATACAGGATGATGGGCTTCGCGCCGCAGTCCTGCTAGCGCACTACACCTTTGACATGCTCTATTGTGGCTGGGATTGCGTGTTGCGCGGATTCTACTCGGTAGCTATGCATCTGTTGAGAAACATTGACCAGGCTTCATTGACGGCTATTGCGGTGACGCTGGAAAGGGAGACAGCCACCTGCTTTTGGAAAAGTGAACCGTCAACGGATGGCAGGGCGCGGAAGGTGGTGCAAGAGGCCATCCAGGCGGGGGACAGCGGGTTCGGCGAGGACTGGGGGAAGAGAGCGAAGCACCTGCGGGAACTGTTACACAATTACTCACATGTGGGGAGAGTGGCCGTTTCCCCTTCGATAGTAATCGCGGACGACAGCAGTTCAGTATCACCGACAATGGGTGGGGTCTTCATCGAAGACCAATGCATTAAAAGGGGCAGACTGTATTCGAGGCTTGCCTTTGATGCCGCTATCAACTTAGTGCAGGCCCTGAAGTCGATGCTTCCGACTGGCGGTCCGCTGCAACAGCGCTATAGTGAACTGGTTGACACTGTGCCGAGTGTGACGGAGCGGTGGGAGAAGGAAATGGGCTTCCGATGAAGAAGATCGGCATAACTACCACGGTCCCCATAGAGGTGCTGATGGCGGCGGGCTACACGCCGATCGACCTCAACAATATGTTCATCGGCAGTCCCGAGTGCGAAAGCCTCGTGGCCCTGGCGGAGCGCGCCGGCTTCCCCCAGAACTGCTGCGCGTGGATCAAGGGTATCTACGGCGTATGTCTGGAGTACGGCGTCAAGACCGTACTGTGTGTAACCAACGGGGACTGCTCCAACACCGGCATGCTGATGGAGGTACTGAGACTCAAAGGGCTGGAGACGATCCCCTTCGCGTATCCCGAAGAGCCTGACCCTGCTGCGATGCGGAGAGCGCTGGAGGGCTTGGCCGACAGACTGGGCACGACCTTGGATGCTGCCTGGGACGTCAGAGCGCAGCTGGGTCGGGCGAGGCGGCTGGCCCATGAGTTGGACAGGCGCACCTGGCAGGATGGGACCGTGAGCGGGCTGGAGAACCACAGATGGCTCGTGACCGCGTCCGATTTCGGGGGCGACCACCGGGAGTACGAGAGCCGCCTGAGTACCCTTCTGGCGGCCATGGATGCCCGCGACTCCTTTCCAAACGACTACCTCCGCCTCGCGTATGTCGGCGTGCCTCCCGTGTTCGCCGATGAGCTGTACCCGTGCATAGAGCGAAACAGGGCCAGGGTCGTTCTCAACGAGATCCAGCGCCAGTTCGCCATGACCGATCAGGGCGATTCCCTCGCCGGGCAGTATTGCAATTACACATATCCCTATTCCATAATGGGCCGGGTCAACGACATCCGTACAGAGGTGGGACGGCGCAAGGTCGACGGCGTGATCCACTATGTGCAGGCGTTCTGCCACCGAGGCATCGGCGACATCATACTTCGAAATCAGATCGACTTGCCGATGTTGACGCTGGAGGGGAACAACGATTTCTCGCTCAGCAATCACGTCAGGACGCGCATAGAGGCGTTTATCGACATGCTCAGGAGACGCCGTGCGACGAAGGGTGCGGTAGGGCCGGGCGCTGACGCATAGGCACTACGTCCTCACACGAGGCGCTGTGTGGTGGGGTGATCAAATCTGACAGGAGGTTACAGAATGGCAACCAAGGTCGGTATCAACGGGTTCGGCCGTATCGGCAGGCAGGTTCTCAAGGCAATGCAGGACTTCCACCCCAACGAGCTGGAGGTTGTGGTCGTCAACGATCTGACCGACACCAAGACTAACGCTCATCTGTTCAGGTACGACAGCAACTACGGCATCTACCCCGGCAAGGTCGAGGCTACCGAGGACTCCATCATCATAGATGGCAAGAAGATCAAGGTTATAGCTGAGCGCGACCCTGCCAAGATACCCTGGAAGGACTTCGGGGTCGAGATCGTCGTCGAGTCAACCGGCCTGTTCACAGCCGGGCCGAAGGCCGCCGGCCATCTCGAGGGAGGCGCCAAGAAGGTGCTCATCACGGCCCCGGCCAAGGAGGAGGACCTCACCGTCGTGCTCGGCGTGAACGAGGGTGACTACGATCCGGCCAAGCACCGCATTATCTCCAATGCCTCCTGTACCACGAACTGTGTGGCCCCCGTGGTCAAGGTGCTGCACGACGCCTTCGGCGTGAGCAAGGGACTCATGTCCACAATACACGCCTACACCAACGATCAGGTCGTGCTCGACACGGTGCACAAGGACCTGCGCCGGGCACGCGCTGCCGCGTTGAACATCATCCCCACCACCACCGGAGCCGCCAAGGCCGTGACGCAGGTGATACCTGCGCTGCAGGGCCGCATTCACGGTCTCGCGTTCCGTATCCCTACCTCCACCGTGTCGGTCGTCGACCTCGTCGCCGACCTCGACAAGGACGTGACCGTAGACGACGTCAACAAGGCGTTGAAGAACGCCGCCGGAGGGCCTCTGAAGGGCATTCTCGAGTTCTGCGAGGAGCCGTTGGTCAGCATTGACTTCAAGGGCAACCCGGCGAGCTCCATCGTCGATGCCATGAGCACAATGGTCATCGGCGGCAACATGGTCAAGGTGCTCAGCTGGTATGACAACGAGTGGGCCTACAGCTGTCGCGTGGGCGACCTGGCCGTGTACATGATCAAGAAAGGTCTCTGATCCTGAACCTACCGCATACCCGTAGGGGCACGGCATGCCGTGCCCCTACTTCTTGTCCGCCGTGTACGTAATGATTGGCCTTCCGGCGTTCGGCAGGCTACAATAGATAAAGTTGCCTAAGCGGGGGAAGATGGCCAAGAGAACAGCGACGCGTACAAGTCTCAAGCGTGAGCTCGGCTACCTGTTCAACCCCGGATCGGTGGCGGTCATAGGTGCCTCCGGTACATTCGGGAAATGGGGCTTCAACGTCGTGGGGAGGCTGCTCAAGAACCGGCGCAGGAGGGACATATACCCCATAAACAACAAGGAAGATCAGATACTCGGTCTCAAGGCCTACAAGACCGTGCTGGACGTCCCCGGACCGGTGGACCTTGCCGTGATGACGGTTCCCCTGAAGTCGCTGCCCGAAGCTATGGAACAATGCGTTCAGAAGGGCGTGAAGACGGCGATCGTCATCTCGGGCGGCCTTTCGGAGACGGGTGAGGATGGCGCGAGGGTAGAGCGTCAGGTCATCGAGATCGCTCGCCGTGGCGGCATACGCGTTGTCGGTCCCAACTGCCTGGGGCATATGGACACCTACTCGGGTATATGCACTGTGCCCTTCCTCCCGAAGGTGAAGCGGGGGGAGGTGGCTGTCGTCTCGCAGAGCGGCAACTCCAGCCAGTCCGTATTCAACCACGCCCTTGAGATGGGGGTGGGCGTAAGCAAGTTCGTCAGCAGCGGGAACGAGGCCGATCTGCAGTTCGAAGACTATCTGCAATACCTGGCGCAGGACAGGAGGACCAAGGTCATCCTCGGCTACGTCGAGGGCCTCAGGGACGGCAGGCGGTTCATGGAGCTGGCCGCCAATATCACGAAAGAGAAGCCTGTTGTCATCCTGAAGGCGGGACGGTCGGATGCGGGGGCCAGGGCGGCGAGGTCGCATTCGGCGGCCTTGGCGGGCTCGGATGTTGTGCTGGATGCGGCCTTCAAGCAGTGCGGCGTCATAAGGGTAGATGAGCTCACTGAGCTGGTGGATGTGGCCGCAGCCCTTTTGGGGCAGCCCCTGCCGCGCGGACGTCGTGTGGGCGTCCTTACGATGGGTGGCGGCATGGCCGTGATGACCTCGGACATATTGCGCCGGAGCGGGCTGGAGCTGCCAGCCTTTACCGAGAAGACGATGGGCATACTGAGTTCGATGCTGTCGGGCAGGTGGTCACATGGCAATCCCGTCGACCCGGCAGGCGACTTCGTCAGCTATCACCTCCTCTGGCCGATGATAGAGGACGAGAACGTGGACGCCATAGTCATGGTCGGCGGTGTGGGGATGACGTCGAGCTTCGCCGGGTGGAGCGGCCTGCCCGACTCGATGAAGCACGAGGTCATGGACTTTCGGAAGGCGATAGAGGACGCGGAGGTTGTGGAGGGGGTGGAGAAGACCAAGGAGATGATACACAAATACGGGAAACCTGTTCTGTTCACCACGATGGTGTGGGGCGCTGCGCAGAGAGGCAAGGTCTACGACAGATTGAGGCGAGAGCACATGTTCCCCTACCCCGTTCCCGAGGCGACGGCCAGGGTGCTCTCTCATCTGGTTGAATACAGCGAGTATCTCGGTATCGCCCGGCAGAGCTAGTCCAGGAGGCTTCAACCTTGGCCCGAGGTTTCGGAGAGGGCTTTCCCCCTAAGTCAATCGCGGTCGTCGGCGTCTCCAGAGAGCAGAAGCACAACCACCCCGGCTACACGGGACTGCAGCTGTTCCGTTCGCTGCGCGATGCCGGATTCCAGGGTGCGATCTACCTGGTGAACCCCAACGCCGACGAGGTCGACGGCGTCAGGATGTACCCCAGAGTCACCGAGTTGCCCGAGAGACCCGACCTCGTCACCGTCACCGTTCCTCCTCCGGCTGTGCCCGTGGTCATCGAGGACTGCGCGAAAGCGGGCGTACTGAACGTGCAGGTCTGCACGTCGGGCTTCGCCGAGACGGGCCAGCCCGAGGCGATGAGGCTCCAGGAGGAGATGACGGAGATAGCCCTGCGGGGCGGCATCAGGCTGGTGGGGCCCAACTGCATGGGGTTCCAGGTGCCCTCGGTGCGGATGAGGATGTTCGACGACGTGCCGCTGGTCGAGGGGCCCGTCGCCTTCGTGTCGCAGAGCGGCGGACACTGCCGCCACCTCATGCGCATCGGGCCGGAGAGGGGTATCGGCTTCAGCAAGGTCATCAGCTACGGCAATGCGGCCGTCGTGGGCGCAACGGATTTCGTGGAGTACCTGGCCGATGATCCGGAGACCCGCGTCGTCTGCATGTACCTCGAGGGCGTCCCCGACGGGCGAAGGCTATTTGACTTGGTCAGGAAGCTCGTTCCGGTCAAGCCCCTTGTGATCTGGAAGGCGGGGGTCACCGGCTCCGGTGTCAGGGCCGCCGTTTCGCACACGGGCTCGCTGGCCGGGGAGGCCTGCGTTTGGCATGCCTTCTTCGAGCAGACAGGCGCGATCGGGGTAGGGTCGATGGAGGAGATGGCGGATGTCGCACAGCTCCTGCTGCATATCAGGCCGCCGAGGGGCAAACGCGTCGCCGTCGTGTCGTCGGGCGGGGGCAACAGCGTGGCCACCGGCGACATATGTGCGCAGGAGGGGCTGGACATGCCCCCCGTCTCGGGGTCCACGCGAGAAGGGCTACTGGAGTTCCTTTCGCTGGTGAACCAGGGTATCGCCAACCCGCTCGATCTGCCTGCCGTACTCTCCGATGCGCCCAAGCTCCGGCGCACGCTTGAGCTGCTGGATGCCGACCCGGTGGTGGATATGGTGGTGCTATACCTCAGCGGGGAATACTTCGAGGGCACGATCGGGGGGCCGATGACCGGCTTCGATGAGTGCGTCCTGGAGTTCAACCGCAGCAGCGAGAAGCAGGTAGTGGTGGCCTTCTCCGAGGAAGGAGGCCCGGCCATGAAGAGCCGCTCGATTGAGAGGCTCAGGGAGCGGGGCCTCGTCGTCTTCGAGTCGCTGCGTACGGCGTGCCGGGCGCTGAGGAGGTACGCGGAGTACGCATCATCAAGGGCTGCCGCTTAGCCTCTGAACTCCTCGGTAGCCTGCTCCGGGTCCACGACTCAGCCCTCTCTCGAACGTGCTAGCGCCTCACAGGTTACAGCCGCGCTCCGCCCATGTCAACGAAGGTTCGGTTTGAGTACGGTACTTTTGCGCCCGCTACCCTTACCAAAGCGCCATTGTGGGCCTCGGCGCGGCCTGCTAAGTTGGAATGGTAACCGTGCGACGGCGTGTGCCGCCGCTTTCGTGAGTGATGAACAAGACCCTAATACTTCTGGGAACCCTCCTGATACTTGTAGGCGCGCTACTGGTTGCGCTCTCCTCCACCGGTTTCGTAACCTTTGGCGATGCCGACGGCGCTCTCTCGGACGCTGGTGCTTCGCCCGAATCGACGGCGCAAACGCCCTTCGGGCCCACGACACCTCCGACCGCGACACCCGCGCCCAGCTCTACTCCAACACTGGTGACATCAACGGCTCCGACTCCCGCGCCGACTCAGTCGGCGAGCCCGAGCCCCGTGCCGACGTCCTCCCCCGAGCCAACCGAGCCCCCGCAGGTCATGGACGGCGTGTCTTTCTTCGAGGGGAAGCAGCCCAACTATGTCCGCAACGATTGCGTGATCTGCCGGCCCAGCGACTACATTCATCTCACTAACAATGATTGGGCCACCGACCCGACCTGGGCCGAGCTGGAAGCCTTCCTCGTTGCTGATCTGACCGACGAAAACGCCTATGTGCCGGGGAGCTATGTCTGCGGCTCATTTGCTGAGGACGTACACAACAACGCCGAGGCCGCCGGAATAAGGGCAGCCTGGGTGGCCCTCGAGTTCGCGGGTGACGGTGAAGGACATGCGTGCAACGCCTTCCAGACCGCGGACAGGGGGCTGGTCTACGTCGATTGCACCGGTGACCGGCCTGGCGATGAGGCTGATGGTGGGGACTCAAGTAGCTGGGACAAGGTCGCCTATATTGCAGTGGACGAGGTCTATGGTCTGGTGAGCCTGGATGTCATGTCGTGTCCCGGCTACGGCTGCTACGAGGAGTACGCCGCACGCAAAGCCGCCTATGAGCAGGACCTGGATGACTACAACGAGGCGGTCGCCGTCCACAACGGCAACGTGACCGAGTTCAACGAATGGGTGGATGGCAAGATGTTCATCCAGGGCACCCCTGACGCAGAGCGAATGCAGCAGTGGTACGATGCCCTCGCACAGGATGAGGCCGAGCTCGCCGAGTGGTCCGCTGCACTCAGCGAAGAGAGGGACGCCCTGGGGACCTTCTGGGTGCCCATGGGTGCCGTCTCGAGCGTCGAGGTCTACTGGTAGCGCACAGCGCAGCCTCACGACACCCAATACCCCTTCCCAATCGAAGCCTCCCCCGTACTACTTCATATACCTGGCCAGCCGCTCCTGGAAAAGGCCGATATCGAAGTAGTGCTCTTGGGTGCCGTAGGATTCCACAGCGAAGGATGCGGCGACGGACCCCATCAAGGCACTCTGATACAGGTCCTTCCCGTCGACGAGTCCCTTGATCAGGCCGGCCCGGTAGGCATCGCCCGCCCCTGTAGGATCAACTACCTCGTCCGGTGTGACCACCGGGACGTTGACTTCACGGTCAGCCAGATTGATTCGCGACCCTGATTCACCCAGGGTCGTGACGATAGCGCCGGTGCGCTTCAGAAGCTCGCCCTTGTCCAGTCCGGTCAGTTTCATGACCAGCTCCAACTCGTAGTCGTTCGAGATAAGTATCCTGGAGCCGGCAATACACTCGGCCAGTTCCCGGCCATCCCACATGGGCAGGGACTGTCCCGGGTCGAATATGAATGGTATGCCCTTGCTCCTGCAGTTCTGGGAGTAGGCCTTCATGTCGTCCAGATTGCCGGGGGCGATGATCATCATCGTTACCTGGGGGTCGAGCAGCTCGAAGCGGAACGCGCTGGGGTACTTCATCGAGCCGGGGTTGAATCCGGTTATCTGATTGTCTGCCTGGTCCGTGGTGATATAGGCGCAGGCCGTGAAGTCGAATTCGATTACCTTGATGGTATCGGTTGATATGCGGTTCCTCTCCAGCCACTCGAAATACCTTTGATGGTCGTGGCCTATCGTTGCCGCGATGACGGGGTCCTCGCCGAGCAACCGCAGGCCGTATGCGATGTTGCCCGCGGTGCCGCCGAACTTCTCCTTCATTCCGTCGACAGTGAAGCTCACATTGAGCATGTGGATCTTGTCGGGCAGTATGTGTTCTGAGAAATGGCCAGGAAAGTCCATGATCCTGTCGTAGGCCAGTGACCCCGACACAATGATGTTCATCAAACACCCCTTGGAGAACAGTGCGTGGCGCTTCGTTTCGGGTCTCCGAAGGCCCAAAGTAGATTACACTTGGCCAGAAGGGGCTGTCAAGGACAACCGGCGTTCTCAGCCAGCTTCCGAGGCAAGTCAGGACGAGGCGCAGCCACTCGGCGGGGCTCTTCTTCGTCTTCTAGTCCGGTATGTTCAGAGTCCCGCCGAAGACCTGCCATGCAAGCGCCGATTTGGCGACCAGGCTCAAGATCATGTAGCCCTTCTCGCCGGTCAGGTAGTTCTTCCATGGCCCAACCTTCATGTACTGCAGGGCCATGTTGATGGGGAACAGCAAGAACAAGACGAAAAGCGAGGCGAGAATGAAGTAGACAAAGGTCGGGACAGTTTCACCCGCCGACGACAGCGCAGCGAAGAAGTACCAGGCGATGATTCCCCAGGGAATGATGCCTGCGATACAGCCGAAGATGAAGGACGTCCAGTTTGTCTTCTCGGTCTTCTGATTGTGAAGCTCCATCATCAGGCCGAAGAGGTTCATCGTTGCCGTCAGCCCGAAGAGCATGATGAGATTGGGCGCGTCGAATACGCCGCTCAGCAGGCCGATGAGTACTACCATCAGGGAGGCGCTCAGAGCATACTCATACCATCTGAGGTAGTTGATTCCCTTCTTCAGGTTGCGCACATACCACTGGAAGGTGAACGGTGAGGCCATGATCAGGTGGGCTACGGACGATATCAGCAGGAAGACTGCCACCATGGGGCCGACACGGAGGTCGTAGAGGGACTCCGTCACGGTAGCGGGCGCTTCCACGCCGGGCAGCCACTGCAGAAACGACGTGTTGATCGTCACCGAGAAATCGTTGCTCAGGACGAGTATCACCGCCGCCTGGGCCAGGTGCAGAACGCACATAGCCACATTCCATCTGCGTAGGGCCCTGAATCTGGACTCGTTCGCCATGGTTTCCTGGCTCATAGTTCCTACCTCCTGGTTTCGTCTTGATCGGCTGACCTGGCTGACGAAGACAAGGTCTGAGGATGCTGGTTCCTCTCCGGGAGGACGGTTGGGAAGTACCTAGGCCAGACGACAGCGTCGAGCATGGCTGTTTGAACGGAGAAGACGGCTGCGCCTGCGACTGCGAGCCAGTACGCGTATCCGGAGTCCTCGGGGCCGAGCAGCAATAGCCCGACCAGCAGAGCAAGCGAGGCCAGGCCGACAATGGTCAGCGTGGCTCGTATGGCCCACCAGCGCGTGCGGCTGGGTCGATCCAGCGTTGCGAACGTGAGTGGCATCCACAGGGCGGATGGGAAAAGGATCAGTACGTATACGGCGTAGAAGAAGTCGAACCCGAATGTGTCGGCAATCCGCACCCCACCCGGGTCGAGACGGAAGAGTATGAAGTAGCTGAATGCGAAGTATCCGGCAGCGGCCAGGGGCATGCAAGCTGTGTAAAGGGGCCTCAGCCTCTCCGGAACACCACCCCAGGCCTGGTCGCGGTTCTCGGGGTGGGTACGTATACCGTGAACGTACGACCCGATGACCAGTATACCTCCTGCGACGTTGATGATCCCGAGAGCTATCTGGTCAGAGTGCATTGTCGCTCTTGCGTTCTCCCTTCCCGTGGTTCGCGATCAACGGGTCAACCGGCGCTTCAGTTCCAGTACTCCTTGCCGTCACAGTGTGCAGTGGCTGTGTCTATGTCGGCCAGCTCTCTGGGGTACGGTTCGAAGAACGACTGGTTCTGCAGGTATGAGTCCTCGAAACGCAGGATATGCGATTGAAGTATCCCAATAGGGACGCTGACCGGCAATGTACCTCCGCTGTAGGCCGCAAGCTGCTGCAAGAAGTAGTCCTTCTCGGTCTGGGACATCCTGTCCGAGAGATGATCGAAAGCGCCTCTGATTGTGTCGGCGTTTTTGGAGCATGTTGGGGCCTTCCTCAACAGGGCGTAGAGGTTCATCTCGTAGCTCTCGACCGCGCTCGGAGCGCGGTCGAGAGCTACGAGGCCAGCCGCCCCAGTTCGGCTGCAAGCTCCCTGTTATGAGCCTCGAACAGGAGCTGGTTGCGCGAATGGAACTCGGCCAGCTCATCCGATGACCCCGATGCCTTCACCGCCCTGAACGATGCTAGGGTGAACACCGCTGTCAGAAAGTGATCCTTGATCCTCGAGTTCCGCAGGCGTCCTTCATCTTCGATCGGGAGGTGTGGGAATGCGTCTAGGATCGAGCGACCGAAGAAGCCCGGGCCTCCACGCCTGGATGTGACCACGCCACCTCCTGTCTCATACATCCTCGCGTCCTTGATGCCGCTGGTCGGAGACCGGCTCTTGAGGACGAAACCGTCTATCTCAGGCAGTGACGAGAGAAACGTCTTGGCGAACTCATTCATACGATCGGTCAAGTCTGAGCCGGTCGCAGGCTGTACCAGCCTTCGCTCGCCGGCCTCGGATACTATGCGCAACGGCTTGCGGGGGATGCCGAGCCCTATTTCGACCTCCGGACAGACCGTGATGAAGTCAACGTGGGGCATTAGATTGCGAACGATATGGCTGGTTACGGATTGTCCATCCCACCGGCAATGCTCAAATTCCAGGCACTTGCTGACGACGAGCCTCGGTCTTGTCGTCGTGCTCACAATCCACCTCGCTGATCAGTCCGATGAGCCCACGAGAGGCAGCACCTTGTCTATACGGAAGAAAGCTACGAACTTCGCGATGTAGTCAGACTCCTCACAAGTGCCGCAACGACGCCTGCGCAGAGCGTCAATGAACTCGGGGTCCTCCTCCTCATGATCCTTGGTGAGGTAGAGCCTCTTTCCCTTGAACCCGGGGCCCGACTCAATGAATATGTAGGCTGCGTGAGGATTGGATGTCAAGTTCTTGTGAGTCAGCCGGTCACCCATTATGAAGACGGCCGTGTGGTCGTCGGAGAAATGAGGCCTGGCATATAGCGCCGCGTCTACCTTGCCCTCCGAGTCCGCCGTCGCGAGAACGCCGGTGCCCGTCTTCTCCTCGAAGTACTCGTATAGCTTCAAAGCGCACCTCCAATTCGGTCGGCTTCCATATCCTACAGGGGTACGTGACCACGATGCCAGTAGGCTATCACCATGTAGCCTGAGACGGAGCCCGCGTCTCCCAGGGATGGCGCGAGCTCCGTCTGCCACCTCAACGCAACGGCGAGACCTGACACCAAGTCCCTAGGCGGGTGGAATCAGGACAGCGTCTATCACATGTATGACGCCATTAGACGCCTCGATATCGGTGATGATGACCTGGGCGTCATTGACGTACACGTTGGCGCCGTCGACCATGATCGTCACGTCCTGACCGAGGACCGTGGTTGCCGAGCTCAGTGTTACGACGTCGGCGGCCATGACCTTCCCAGACACGACGTGATACAGCAACACGTCGGTAAGGGCGGGTACGTCTGCCAGAAGCGCGTCGAGTGTTCCAGCAGGCAGATTGCCGAACGCGTCGTCGGTGGGGGCGAACACGGTGAACGGGCCCGCTCCCTTGAGGGTGTCCACCAGATCGGCAGCCTGTACAGCTGCGACCAGGGTCTCGAACCTGTCGTCTGCCGCTGCGATGTCTACGATGTCTCCGAGCTCCGGCGTAGGGGTAGGTGCGGGAGTGGGTGTCGGCGTTGCCTCCTCTCCGTCGCAGCTCACTACCAGGACTACAGAACTCAACACGAGCAGAGCCGCAAGCAAATACACAATTACTCTCATGGTCTCCTCCTCTCTTGATATCCTCCTGTCCGATGTTAGCGACCAGATGTGAAATAGTCATATCATCCGCGTTACGTTTCCTTGCATTTCCGTTACGTCATTCGAAGGTTCTTGTTCCATTGCAAGATGCGTCGCCTAAGCCTCGGAAGCAAGCATGACTACCCGTGGTATAATGTCGCCAACCAGTCAGGGAGGTCACCGTCATGACCGAGCCGAGTGCCTACGGGAAGTTCTACTGGTGCGTTAGGATTCCCCAGCTGTTGGGTGAAGAGGCCGGGGAAACCGAGGAGTTAGAGGGCACACTGGCCGCTCCGGCCGAGATATATCTCTACGCAGATGAATGTGTCGCTCACGCGAGCGGGGCCCTGGAGTTCAGGCGCGTCCGCAAAGATGAGGCCACCGGCGAGTTGGTCCGCCAAATCAACATGGTGTTGGCCGCGGGGGAGTGGATCTGTGCCTATCAGGCCGACATCGATGACGGCCACGCACTGGCGGTGGAGGCCTGAGGCACTGGCGGTCGGAGCTTCCGACGGGCAGGCAACTGTTACTCGGGAAGCGTCTCACCACCTGCACGCCCTCGCTTGTAACCCCCTTCGGCGATTGAAGGCACGCTCCCTCCAACTCAATCCCGGCGTTGCCCCAACCGCAAGTTTGTGGTAAGGTCTAGCCCACACCTCTGGGCGAACTACCATGATTCCTGTGACACTCCATTGAGCGCGCCTGATGGGCATCCATCGCGTCGGGACGCGATAGCGGGAGAGAGCTGTCATGAAAGAGGGCAGACCCAGCCTCACGGCCGAGCTCGCGTGTGCAGTCAGAGCCGTCGAATCAATGAAGCCACCACACAAGAGGGTCTGCTATGATCCATATGCTGGGGACTTCATCGGCTTGTGGCTTCGTCTGATCGCGAAGAGCCGGGTCCTGACCAGGCTGATTCTCTGGGAGGCCGAGCGAATCGCGCCTGGTGTACCCGGCGAGGTAATCGGACGCACCAGGTACATCGACGATTGCCTCAAACGACGTATCGAGGATGGCATCCAGCAATTGGTGGTTCTGGGCGCCGGCTATGATTCGCGAGCCTACAGGTTTGAGGAGCTGAAGGGCCGTGTGAAGTCTTTCGAGCTCGATTATCCCTCAACCCAGGAACTGAAGCTGAAGAGGGTCAGGAGGGTATTCGGCGCGAGCCCGGACGGCGTCGTCTATGTGCCCATAGATTTCAACTCCGACAGCCTGGAGAGGATGCTCTTCGATGCGGGATACGACAGGACGCTGAAGACGTTCTTCATTTGGGAGGGAGTCACTTACTACATCACCGACCAGGCGGTGAACGAGACGCTGGAGTTCGTGGTCAAGCATTCGGGGGAGGGCAGCTCGATCTTCTTCGACTACGCCTTCAGGTCCGTGATCGAGGGTCATGGGGAAGTCTGGCAGGTCAACCGGACATTGAAGGCATACGAGCTGGTTGCCGCCCCGATTACTTCGGAGCACTTCGTGTTCGGTGTTGAGGAAGGGACGATCGAGGAGTTCCTTGAGAAACGGGGGCTCCATCTGATAGAAAACGTGACGGGCGAGTTCTTCGAGAGTTCGTATTTCGCGGGGGTCAAGCAGACGCGCCAGGTCTCGCGCCTCTGTGGCTTCGCCCACGCGGGCATCGGACCAAAGCGCGATACCCGGTGACGTGCCGTGTCGCTGAGGTGCTGTGATGGAGTGGGTTGCGCTTATCATTCTGATGTCGATGATATGTCTGGCCGGCTGGTGGGTGGCGTTTGGCAGCAAGCGTTCCGGGTACGTGCCGCCAGATGAGAACCTATTGTACCCGGACTTGGATGACGTAGGTGACGTCGATAGCGATGTCGACGGCGACGCCGATTTCGACGACTAGTCAGCGTGGGCCGCTGGCCGATGGAAGGGGCCGTTTACATGAAGATCACGGTTCTGAACGGAAGCCCCAAGGGCAACATAAGCGTCACGGTACAGTACGTCCTGTTCCTGCAGAAGAGGTTCCCGCAGCACGAGTTCGAGATGTTCAATGTTGCACAGGAGATCAACAAGATCGAGAAAGACACGGGAGCATTCAGAGGCATCGTGGGGGCGGTGCAGTCGTCGGACCTGGTTCTCTGGGCTTTCCCGCTGTACTACCTCCTCGTCGCATCGCAATACAAGAGATTCATCGAATTGATCTGGGAGAGGGACGCTCAGGGTGCCTTCAAGGACAAATACGCCGCTGCGCTGAGCACGTCGATCCATTTCTATGACCATGCGGCACTGAACTATGTGAACGCCGTTTGTGATGATCTGCAAATGAGATACATTGGCGGCTACCCCGCCAAGATGTATGACCTGATGCACAGGGCCGAGAGGGAGAGGTTCACCCGGTTCGCTGAGCATGTGTTCGAGGCCGTTGACACACAGGCTCCGACCTCCAGGAAGTTCCTACCCCTCGTGCACCATACCTTCAAGTACATTCCCGGCGAGGCGGACTCCAAAGTGGAAACGAGTGGCAGGAAGGTCCTGATCCTCACCGATTGCAGGGAAGGCGGGACCAACCTGCGAGGCATGATCGACAGGCTGCTCTCGTCTTTCTCCGGCTCGATAGAGGAAGCTAACCTGTACGATGTTGACATAAAGGGCGGCTGCCTGGGATGCATCCAATGCGGCTATGACAACAAGTGTGTGTATGGGGACAAGGACGGGTACGGGGAATTCTTCGACACGAAGGTGAGCACGGCTGACGTGCTCGTGCTGGCGGGGGCCATGAAGGACCGCTACTTTTCCTCGCGATGGAAGATGTTCTTCGATAGGTCCTTCTTCAGGGGCCACACCCCCAGTCTGGCAGGGAAACAAGTGGGGATCATAGTCTCAGGCCCGCTCGGCCAGGATGCAAACCTCAGGCAGGTTCTGGAGGCCTATTGGGAGATACAGGGGGCGAACCTGGTCGACATCGTGACTGATGAGGGCGAGGATTCGGCTGAGATCGACGCCCTTCTACAGGGTATGGCCGGGCGGTTGATAGCCTATGCCCGGGAAGAATACGTTCGGCCAAGGACATTCCTAGCCGTGGGCGGATGGAAGCTCTTCAGGGACGAGGTATGGAGCAAGCTTCGCCTTACGTTCCAGGCCGATCACCGGTACTACAAGAGGCACGGGCTATACGATTTTCCTCAGAAGCAGTACAGGATCAGGCTCATGAATGCAATGGTTACGCCCTTGTTCATAATCCCCAGATTCCGGCGAGAGTTCGCCAGGCGGATCAAAGAAGCTATGATTCAGCCCCTGCAGAAGGCGCTCGAGCGAGTCTGATCCCCTGGATGCCGACGACCCCGCCGGAATTGATCTCGATCACACCTCGTCCCCTATGTCGGGCGTGCCTGGCTCGCCCGACATCAGCACGCCCCGGCCTCCCCCTCTCCGCATGCGCCCGTACTCCGAGCTGAACTCGGCCCCGACTATGAGTATGAGAGCAGAGATGAATATCCATATGAGGAGGGCGATTACAGAACCGAGGTTTCCGTAGGTCGAGCCGTAATCGGCGAACCGGTCCAGGTAAAGAACGAACAGGCTCTTGCCGGCCTCGAAGAAGACCGCTGCCAGCAAGGCTCCGGGCCAGATGTAGCGCCAGTGTGTCTTCGTATTGGGGACGAACTTGTAGATAATCAGGAAGACGGAGAGGCTGACCACGAACGCGAAGATTCTGGCCCCGGCTTGAGCAGCCGACCCCGCGAGTGGCACATCGAAGCTCTCCATCACTGAGAAAAGTGATGTCGCTCCCACCGACAGGAGGAACAACAGTCCTGTCCCGAGCGCCATGCCGAGGTCCCGCAGCTTGCGGATGTAGAAGGGACGGTCCTGGTGAACATCCCAGGCCCTGTTCACCGCCCGACCGATCGCGCCGAACATAGCGCTGGCTGACCAGAAGAGGCCGATCAATGCCACCACACCCAGAGCCACGCCCCAGTCGGAGACCTGCTCCACCACGTACTCTTCGAATACGTCCTTGAGGCCGGGGAGGTTCTGCGCGAAGAAATCGATCACCTCGAGCTTGATTCTCTCAGAGGACAGGAACACCCCCAGAAGGGCGACCAGTGCGGTCAACAGAGGGAAGAGCGAGAGTATGGCGTAGTATGCCACTCCCGCCGCCATGTGCGTCGCGTCGTCAGCCCCGAGCTCCTGTACCGTGCGGACCACAAGCTCCACTGCCGGAATCCGCATCAGGCGGTCTCGTATGGGCTCCCATCGCTGCCTGAATCCGTGCACCAATCCATGAAGACGGCTTCGCGCTTGGGAGTAAGCGTTGTGGAAGGGATTGCGCATGGGTCAATTCTAGCACAAGGATGGCTGCCCACATTGGTTTGCTTCTCGCTCCATCGATGGTATCATATCGTCCTGTGAGATAGTCTCTCCAGCTAACACACACTGACTCATGACTATCCTGGAGAAATACCGCGCAACGATCGTCGCTGTGCTCGTGGCAGTGATTCTGGCCGGTATTGGCGTGCTGGTCTATCGGCAGGCCGCCCTGCCGGGTTCCACCGAAATCGAGATGCGGCCGCCGTCGCCGGAGATCACAGTGGATGTCACGGGGGCTGTGCCCGATCCCGGTCTCAAGATGCTGCGGGAGGGAGATCGCGTCGCGGACGCCATAAACGCTGCCGGTGGTCTCGCCGCTGATGCGGATCGCGACGCATTGAATCTGGCGGAGCCCTTGAGGGACGGCGACCGGGTCCATGTCTATCGCCTTGGCGAGATTCCCCAGAAAGTCGACCTCAACACGGCGGAGGCCTGGCTGCTGGAGAGTCTGCCCGGCATCGGCGAGGTACTGGCCCAGCGGATTATCGATTATCGCGACCAGAACGGCGGCTTCCAAGATGTGGATGATCTGAAGAACGTGGAGGGCATCAGCGCGACGACGCTTGAGGGTTTCCGGGACATGGTCACGGTGCGCTGACGGCCCCTCCGGAGCAACACTCCGTGAGACTTGCCTGCCTTTGCTCCGCCTGGCTTGCAGGCGTTGGCCTTGCTATGTGGACCGGCTCGCCCTGGGTCCCGGTGGTGGCCATCGCTGTGCTCGCTGCGGCGTGCCTCGTCGCTGTCTTCGCCTGGCGAAGACGCGCCCTTCTCGTATTCTTGTGCCTCGTTGCCCTTCTGGGCGGCGTCGTTCGCTTTCAGAGCGACATCGGGAGCGTGGACGTCAGCACTCTGCGGTTCTACAACGAGTCGGGACCGGTGCACCTGATAGGAGTGGTAGCCTCTGATCCTGAGCCGGCCGACGATGCCGTTGAACTCCGACTCGACATTCGGGAGCTTGACCCGGGCGACGGTTGGCGCAGCGTGTCGGGCTCGGCGCTGGTCTACGCGCCCCGCTACCCTGCCGAAGGCGTCCTGCCGGCGGATGTATCACGCGAGCCGCCATTCTACAGGTACGGCGATCTGCTCGAGGTGCAGGGCGAGTTGCGGACGCCGCCCATGGTTCGCGACTTCGACTGGGCGTCCTATCTTGCGCGCAAGGACATTACCTCGGTCCTGATGCATCCCGGCGACATGGAGCTTCTCGCTACGGGCCAGGGGTTCAAGCCGCAGGAGTGGGTCTACAGTGTGAGGAGCAGCCTGTCGCGCTCCCTCGACGAGGCCCTCGCCGAGCCCCAGGCGTCTGTGGCGCAGGCTGTCCTCCTTGGTAAGCGGAGCGGTATCCCGGACGAGCTGACCGAGTCCTTCTCGCGCACCGGCATGTCGCACGTGGTTGCCGTGTCTGGCCTGCACGTCGGCATACTCGCGGTCATTGCCATCAGCTTCGGATCGTGGGTGTTCGGGAGACGGCGGCCCACCTATTTCCTGCTCGCCATCGCTGTGATATGGCTGTACGCAACGCTGACGGGGCTGCACGCGCCAGCCGTGCGGGCTGCAATCATGGCCAGCCTCTGGCTCACGGCCGGTTTCATCGGCAGGCCGGGTAGTGCTCTGCCCGCTCTCCTGCTGGCTGCTGCAATCATGGCTGGAATCCACCCGCCGGTTCTCGGCGACGTGTCCTTCCAGCTCAGCTTCGCTGCTATGGGGGGACTGGTGCTGCTGTACCCGGGCCTGCAGTCGCTGGGGAGGAGGGCGCTTGGGGTAGCGGAGGAGGGAAGGTCCCTGAAAGGGGTCCTTGTGGATAGCTGTGCGGTGACAGTTGCCGCCGTCATCGCGACCCTACCTATCATTGCCTTCTACTTCCACACGGTCTCGCTGGTGACCCTGCCAGCGAACCTGGTCGCTCTACCCGCACTACCGGGCGTGATCGTGAGTGCAGCGCTTGTGGGACTCGTCGGCTTGGTTTCGGTGCCACTGGCGCAGGTGCTGGGATGGGTCTCATGGATTCTACTCAGCTACGTGATCGAAGTGGTCGAGTTCTTCGCCCGATTACCGTTCGCCTCAGTGGAGGCCGACGTGGGTGCCGGGTTCGTTTGGGGCTACTATGCCGTCCTCGGTACAGGGCTTCTGGCATGGAGGGCTCGCGACAGGCTCGGTGTCGCTATCGGCAGGCTGCGCCCTGCGTTCTCGCTGCTGTCCTCCGGGGTTCGGAGAATACCAGCTGCGTACGTCGTGGGGCCGTTGCTCGTCTGTTGCGCACTGGTGTGGACCGCTGCGGCCACCACACCGGATGGAAGGCTTCACGTCTTCTTCCTGGACGTGAGTCAGGGCGACGCCATTCTGATCCAGAAGGGCCACACGCAGGTGCTCGTCGATGGTGGGCCCGATCCCGAGGACATATTGGTTGAGCTTGGAGACAGGCTGCCCTTTTGGGACAGGGACATAGAGCTCGCTGTGCTCACCCACCCCGACGCCGACCACATCACGGGCATGGTCGAGGTGCTTCGAGTCTACGGTGTAGACCACGCGCTGACCAGTGGGCAGGAAAGCGGTTCCGCTGTGTATGCAGAGTGGGCCCGGCTGGTCGAGAGCAGGGATATTCCGCAAACCGTAGCTTGCGCCGGACAGGCCATCACGTTGGGAGATGATCTGAGGCTGCAGGTGCTGCACCCGGATGAAACGCTCATGTCGGGTACCTACTCCGACGTGAACAACAACTCCGTCGTGCTGAGACTGGAGTACGGCGACTTCAGCCTCATGCTGACCGGTGACATCTTCGATGAGGCGGAGTGCGATCTGGTCGAGGGAAGATGGAGGCTGCGCAGCACCGTGCTGAAGGTGGCTCATCACGGTTCAGCCACGTCGAGCTGCGAGGAGTTCCTGGGCGCGGTGAGCCCTCAGATTGCGGTGATCTCGGTGGGAAGGGATAATGATTTCGGACACCCCAGCCCTGATGTCGTGGCCAGATTGGAGGAAGTGGCTGGTGGTGGCGTGCTCTCGACCGCTGATCGGGGCACGATCGAGCTGATCACGGACGGTGACAGTCTGTGGCTGAGAACCGAACGGTGAGGGGCCTTGGCTTTCAAGCGCGCCTACCGGTCCGGGCCTCTTCTCAGCTTCCCGGCCTCCTTCTCTATCTCGCGCTGCTCCCACTGCCCGCCCCGCGCGAAGACAAAAACGTTGAAGTAGTGCAGCGCAACGGCGATGCCCCAGCCGCCCAGCGGGAAGACGAACCATGGGAATCCGGCCCCGGTGGCCGCCCATATGATTATCAGCAGGAGGTTGACGGCGGCGTAGGCCACCAAGTGGCCGTAAAACTCCTTCTTCTCCTCCACCCGCTTCCTCGCGAGTCTGTAGACCTCCTCCTCGGACATCTCAGGTGGCATCTGCATCACCTCCCGCACTCTGTGCGACTGGCGCTTATTCTAGCATGGGTGTCGGCCTGCCATCCAGGTGCTTCCGGGTTATGCGACTTAAGTCATCGTCGTCGGCGTGCATTCAGGATAGCATAAGATCGACTACAGTATGGATGGTCGGGGGGAAGCATGGTTACGAAGGTAATCAAGAGCGACAGGGAATGGAGGGAGCTGCTGACGCCGGAGCAGTACCGCATCACGCGCAGGAAGGGGACCGAGCCGTCATTCACGGGCAAGTACCACGATTTCAAGGGTGATGGCGTCTACAGGTGCGTGTGCTGTGGGGGCGAGCTGTTCAGCTCCGAGGCGAAGTACGATTCCAGGACGGGGTGGCCCAGCTTCTGGGCCCCGATCTCCGGTGACCGTCTTACTACGGAGGCCGACCTCTGTTGCGGCATGGTGAGGACGGAGATCAAGTGCAGCCGGTGTGACGCCCATCTGGGTCACGTGTTCGATGACGGGCCACCCCCGACGGGCTTGCGCTACTGCCTCAATTCGGCGGCACTTGACTTCGAAGGTATTGGCGAGCCGGAGAAGTAATTGTGCTGGCCGAACCGTTCGCTTCGGACCGGCTTGCGGCGCTCTGATATAATGACGCCGTGCGCAATTTCATCGTTGGTGGCATCGTCGCTCTGCTGTGCGCGGCGGTCTGGCTGGGTGCCAGCGTCGGGCATATTTATCTTGCCATATTCTTTACCTCGATCGGGCCGGACGAGCAAGGGACCAGACTGGTCAATTGCCTCGAGGGCATGGCAATCTTTGGATTCGTCGCCATGTGCCTGGCAGTCCTGATTTTCTGGTTCGTTCTGCCCGCCGTGCGGTGTGCTCTCGTCAGGAGAATGCGTCGGCTCTCTGTCGTCGATTAGCCATCCCCCTGCCTGCCCCTGATCGGGTCTCCTCGTTCTCAGCGACATTCTGTGTCTCTCGATGTCATGTGTGTCATTATCGGAGGGTTGCAGGTGGATGATGCTCGTGATGGGATGATCTAGGGGCAGGGGGATGCGTCCAGCAGGCCCCTGAGAAGGACGCTGAGAGCCTGGCCGAAGTCGCACCAGGGAAAGTTCTCGATCAGATAGAACAGCTTGTTGTTCAGCCAGTAGATCAGGCCTGAATGCGTGCCGAAGATGCCGGTGGTCAGCATGGGCATGGCGTTTGAATCGGCGGCTGCGCTGCTGACGGTAGTAGCGCCGAAATCGTTGAACGCGATGCCGATGTCATCGACGAGGGTGCCGATGAGGCCGATAACGTAAGAGACCAGGTGCTGAACTTGAAGAATGTCGATGGTGGGCAAGTCGACTGACCTCTTTCCTGCCTGGCAGAGGGACCGATGCCGTGACTCTATCACTGCGATGCCGCACTGTCAACCTGACTCGAATTGACTTTTCCTACCGTTTGAAAGGTCGTCGTCGACGACGGCCGTCTATCGAAGCGATACGAAAGAGCACACACATGCGTGAGCGCGCTACGGGTGGAGTGCGATTGCGGCGGGCACAAGAAAGGCACCTGCCCGAAGGGTACAGGTGCCTGTCAGTCGATTGATGCTTTGGGCTACTGGGGGCTCATCCTCCTCGCGTTTGCTTTGGAGTGCTTCGTCCTCTCCATCAGTAGCGCCGCTATGTCTTCGCGTCTGAACCGGCGATCGCCACGAGGGCCGATGCGGTATGCCTTGACCAGGCCCTGCTCAGCCCATCTCCTCAATGTATTGCTGTGAACGTTGAGAAGGCGGCTTGCCTCCCTGATCGTCAGCATTGCTTTGGTTGTGTCCTCGTAATCCATCGCTAATCCGAACCGTTGTATGCTTCCTTCTTTGGACTATAGACTGAGTTAACTTAACCTACAATCACCCAAATGACCTATTCTTCATGGGTAAGTAGTCATGGGACAGCGGCGCCCGCCGGGTACCGCTGTAGTTATCTTTTGGATTGTAGCGTGATCTTACGCAGCCCTGCTCTTGCTGCTGCGGGTGTCTGGTCTCGCCTCGTCGATCTCGGACTCCGTGGTCTCGGTGCTGATCTCGTCGGCAGCATCGAATGAGAACGTGACGGCGTTGGACGTCGTCGAGTCCGAATCGTCGATCTCGGAGGTCGGGTCAGACCCCTGGTACAGAGTCCCGGCCAGCGCGGAGGCCTTTGCCGACTTGAGAGTCAGGTTGAAGTCGATGGAGGTGGAATAGGTTCGCACTTCCACGAACTTCAGGTTCTTGACCGCATACTCCAGAGCGGCGTCGGTCTCCCTTGTTACGATTATGCCGCGCACGTTCTGGCTGGCCTCGGCGACATTCTCCTTGACCCAGGCTATGTGCTTCAGAAGCTTGCCCACGGTTGCGTCGCTGGAGCCACCCTTCGCCTGGTGAATGACGACGAGATCGTTGGTGTTCTTGTCATGGGCGAGGAAGTCGATCCTCCACGGTCCCGCGGGGAAGCGCCTTCCGCCCCGCTTCTTGGTCTTGTAGAGCTCGAGGTCGCAGCCCCAGTCTACCCTCAGCCAGTTCTGGTAGACGAACTCGTCCAGGCTGCAGAAGCCAACGTGCCAGGTCCAGTTCCCGATGCGCGAGTCCCAGATGAGCTTGTCGAAAGGCAGACCCGCTGCAACCAGACCGGCGATGTACGACAGCACGCTCGTGCTCAAGCTCGTGAACACGAACCCTGCGGCCACGAGCGCCAGTATTGCCACACGCGGCAGGAACAACAACCATCTGAGAACAAAGGACATGGCCGACTGCTGCTCCGTCGAGGTTCTGTTGTCGAACATCGAGAGAACGCCCATCTCCTGTGACATATCCTTCCTCCTTGTGCAATATCGTTAGCAATTGCTAACGATAATTTCAGTTCATGGTCAGACGTTAACTCACACACATGCAGCTGTGCAATAGGGAATTTCGGGGAGTGCCGGTGAGAAAATAGTACCGCAGAGGCATACTGTAGGCCCCGTGAGGCCTTCAGGGTACGTCCGGGTTCGTGTATAATCATGAGTGCTTGAACGAATGAAGGTTGCTGATGAGTGCTACGCCTGCCTGGCAGCGCTCCTCCGGCAGGCCGCGGAGTTGGCGACAGCCGACGCGGAGCTGAAGGCCAGGGTCATAGAGCAGGGGCAGAGACTGCTCGACTCCCTGTTTGCTGCCGACAGGACGTCGATTTCGGTTGCCACACCGCTGCACCGGCTGGTCCGCGAGATGACAGGCAACGCGGACCCCTACCTCCCGATGAAGGAGGCCGAGGTTCGGATGGCGCGGCAGCTGCAGGGTACATGGGCTCCTGAGCTGTTCGGGGGGGTCGGTGACTGCCTTGTGTTGGCTGTACGTGGCAACAACATCGACTTCTTCAAGGACCTGGAGTCGATCGAGGCGGGAATGTCTACGCCCGTGGCTTTCGCAATAGACCATGTTACCCTGTTCGAGGACAGGCTTCATGATGCAAATACGATTCTCTATCTGGCCGACAACAGCGGCGAGGTCATCTTCGACATTCCTTTGTTTCGGAAGCTGGGCGAGTTTGGTGAAGTTACGTACGTTGTCAAGGAGTCACCCGTCCAGAACGACATCACGTTGCAGGACTTGAGCCGGTTCGGCCTGGCCGGCGAATTCGACAGGGTCATTACGACTGGAACCGACACACCGGGGGTCGATATGGACCTTGCGTCCGATGAATTCAAGGCGGCCTTTGAGGCTGCAGACCTGGTGCTGGCTAAGGGCATGGGCTACTGGGAGACGCTCTCCGAACTGCCGCCGGGGGACAAGGTTCTTCATCTGCTGAGGGCCAAGTGCCAGCCGGTCGCCGACTCGCTGGGCGTACCCTTGGACAGCTATGTTGCGCTGTTGAGGTAGTCCCACATGGCATATGAGATGATGCCCAAGCTGCGAGGCGTTAATGTGACCCAGGAGCATGAGTACGGGGCCTCGGTCGTGGTACTCAGCGACCCGATGGGAATCACCGAGCGGGCCGTTGCTTTCCCCCGCAGCCTCTTGCCACTCCTGGAGCTGTGCGACGGGACCCGAGACCTCGCCACACTCAGGACCGCCATGGAGCTAAGGACTGGTGTGAAGCTGGGTTCGGAGTACATCGAGAAGCTCATGGCCGTCTTGGACGAGGCGCTCCTGCTGGAGAGCGACCACTTCACGGAGGTCTATGCAGAGACCCTCGAGGCCTATAGGGCTGCGCCCGCCCGTGCTCCGGTGATGATGGGCACTGTGTATCAGGAGAACCCCAAGTGGGTCGAGCGTGCTCTGAAGGAGTATTTCGATGCCCTGCCACAGGACAGGAGGGAACAGCCTGTCATAGGTCCAGTGCGGGGCCTGGTCAGTCCCCACATAGACTATCAGCGAGGCGGCACCGTCTACGCCGAGGTCTGGCACAAAGCAGCCGAGGCGGTCAGGACAGCCGAGGTGGTGGTGATCCTGGGCACGAACCACTGCTATGGAGAGAGGTTGATAACCCTCACCCGCCAAAGCTACGCAACGCCCTGGGGCGTGTTGCGCACGGCCTCGGGGATAGTGGAGTATATTGCGGGCGAGTTGGGTGAGGACTCCGTGTTTGCAGAGGAACTCAGTCACCGCCAGGAGCACTCGGTCGAGGCAGCCGCCGTCTGGCTCCACTACCTGACCAAAGACAGAGACTGCGAAATCGTACCGGTCCTGTGTGGCTCGTTTCACAGGTTCATCCAAGACAGGCTCGATCCAGCCCAGGATGAGGAGCTGTCCCGGTTCATCGACGCCCTCAGGGCCGCTACCTCCGGCCGCCGCACTCTCGTAGTGGCTGCGGGCGACCTTGCGCACGTCGGCCCGGCTTTCGGCGATCGCGAGGGCATCAGTGATCGGGATAGGGAGCGGCTGGAATCCTCCGACCACGAACTCATGGAGGCGATGGCCAGCGGTGACGCGGATGGCTTGTTCAATGTCGTCAGGCGGGGTGGTGATCGGGACCGTATCTGCGGCCTGTCGCCGATCTACATCGCCCTGCGCCTGCTGGAGGATGTGAAGGGGGAGGTCACAGGCTACGCCCAATGTCCTGCCGACACTACGGCCACTTCCTACGTGTCGATTTGTGGAGTCGTTCTGGGCTAGGTGCCCCGGTTCAGCTTGCGTCTTCCAGTTTGACAAAACACGTACCTCGATGCTATAAAACCTCCACCATACGCCGCCCGTATTCGGGGCGCGCACCCCAGGGCCTGCTATCTTCGCCTTCGCGGTTGTTAGACTGTCATAGTAGCCCCTGCATTCATCGGGCGTCGGGATAGTCAGCAGGGCGATAGCGGTCACCACTCCAGGGGGGAGGCCATAGGCACATGAGCAGAGTGGCTGAGCTGTTCGATATCACTGGCAGGGTCGCCGTAGTAACTGGTGGCGCGAGCGGGATCGGAAAAGCGATCGCCCTCGATCTTGCGAGGTTCGGGGCCCACGTCGTAGTCGCCGACGCGGCGTTGGAGGCTGGAGAGCAGGTGGCTCGCGATATAAGCAACGGGGACGGAAATGCCGTTGCCGTGAGGGTAGATGTCACCAGCAGGGAAGGCGTTGACGCGCTTGTCGAGAAGGTTGTACGGGACTACGGCGGGATCGACATACTGGTGAACAACGCTGGAATTCAGGGTATGTACTCTCTGATGGACATGAAGGAGGAGGACCTCGACAGGACCCTGGATGTCAATCTGAAGGGTGTCGTCTTGTGTTCGCAGGCCGTGGGTCGTCACATGATCGAGCGGAGAAGCGGCAAGATCGTGAACCTGGGGTCGTCGATGTCGTCCAGGGCCTCGATGTGCAACCTCACAGGCGGCTGCCCGGACTACTGCGCGTCCAAGGCAGCCGTACAGGCGTTCACTCGTTCGCTGGCCATGGAACTCGGCCCGTATGGCATCAATGTCAACGCTGTCGCCCCGGGGCCGACGAATACGCCGATGCACACAGGTTTCTTCGAAGGGGCTATCGCCTACTATCAGAACAGCGTGCCGCTGGGCAGGCTGGCCGAACCGGAGGACATAGCCGACGTCGTTGTCTTCCTGGTCTCGGATGCGGCCCGATATATTACGGGCCAGACCATCCACGTGAATGGCGGACTCATAATGGCCGATTAGAGCGGGAGGTCGGGGCGATGACTGAGTATGCGAGACTGTTCGAACCGATCAAGATAGGGGGGCTCGAGCTCAAGAACAGGATAGTGATGCCGGCGCTGTGCTCCAAGTTCGGTACGGAGTTCGGCGCTGTGAGCCAACGTCTGATCGACTTCTATGTCGAGCGCGCCAGGGGTGGTGTAGGGCTCATAGTCATCGAGAACACGTGTGTTGACTGGCCTGTGGGGAAAGCGGGTACGAATCCGATCAGGGCGGACGACTGGAAGTTCGTCCAGGGGCTGCACGACCTGGCGGACGCAGTGCATCCTTACGGCACGAGAATCGCGACTCAGCTCCAGCATACCGGCCGGCAGGGTTCTTCGCTGACCAGTGCCGAGGGCCAGGAGCTTGTAGCGCCGTCCCCCATTCCGTGTATTCCTACAGGCGCGGAGATGCCGAGGGAGCTGACCCCGGCCGAGATAGAGGTCCTGATCGGCAAGTTCATCCTCGGGGCTACGATCACCAAGGCCGCCGGGTTCGACGCTGTGGAGATACAGGCTGGCCATGGCTACCTGATCAACCAGTTCATGTCGCCCTACTCGAACAAACGTGAGGACGATTGGGGCGGCAGCTTCGACAACAGGATGAGGTTTGCTCTCAGGATAGTCGAGGGGGTGCGGCTCGCGGTGGGGCCCGATTTCCCCATCATCGCAAGGTTGAGTGGAGATGAGCATATCGACGGCGGCCTGGCCGTCGAGGACATGAAGGCGGTCGCCCAGCGACTCGAGGCGGCGGGTGTCGACGCTGTGAGTGCATCGGCTGGCATATACGAGTCGCCGCCCTGGTACAGCAGGATATTCCCCACGATGGGCATGCCGGAGGGCTGCAACGTCCCGCTGGCGGAGGAGATCAAGAGGGCTGTCAATGTTCCGGTGATCGTCGCCGGCAAGCTCGGGAGCGCTTCGCTCGCCGAGTCGGTCCTGGCTGAGGGCAAGGCCGACCTTGTGGCAATGGGCAGGCCTCTTCTGGCCGACCCGGAGATCCCGAACAAGGTAGCGCTGGGGAAGGCCGGCGAAGTGAGGCCCTGCATCTACTGCAATGAGGCATGTGCCGGGAACATATCCCAGATGTGGCGCATAGAGTGCGTCGTGAACCCCGCTTTGGGAAGGGAGCGGGAATGCAGAATCGAGTCGGCCAGGAGAGCGAAGAGGGTGGTAGTTGTCGGTGGGGGGCCGGGTGGCATGGAGGCCGCGAGGGTCGCGGCGCTCAGGGGCCATGACGTAGTACTCTACGAGAAGGAAGAAAGGCTCGGGGGGCAGCTTGTTGCTGCCTCGATACCCGCGTTCAAGAAGCCGCTGGGCGAGCTGTTGGACTATCTCAGGAACCAGGTTGAGAAGGGCAGGGTGAAGGTGCAGCTCGGGCAAGAGGCCACGCCCGACGCAATCAAGGCGGCCACTCCCGAGGTCGTGGTTATCGCGACCGGGGCCTCCCACGCTATCCCGGACCTGCCTGGGGCGAGTGGGGGAAACGTGGCTACCGCCTGCGACGTCCTTCTCGGCAAGTGTGAGTGTGGAAGCCGGGCGGCTGTGGTTGGTGGTGGGGAGGTAGGCTGCGAGTTGGCGTGGTTCCTTGCGGAACGTGGCACACAGGTTACCCTCATCGAGATGGCATTAGGACTGGCGATGGATGTCAATCTGTTCAGCAGGTTCTACCTGCTGGAGAAGCTGGCCGAACTGGGCGTGGCCATGCTGCCGATGACGACGGCAAAGGAGATCGTCGCCGGCGGCGTCAGCGTCGCGAACGCGAGCGGCGATACACAGCTGATAGAGGCCGACACTGTGGTGCTGGCTACCGGTTTCAGTCCCAACAAGGGGCTTGAAGTTGTGGTGCCGGGAGGGGGTGTGGAGGTCTACCGCATCGGAGATTGCGTGCAGCCCGGAAAGGTGCGGGGTGCGATCCACGCCGCCTGGCGCGTGGCGATGCGCATCTAGCGAGATCGATGACGGAGGCTGGGAGTGTCCAAGACGATAGTGCTTCCGGCGACGCTGGACACTAAGGGAGAGGAAGCGGCCTTCATTCGTGATCGGATCGTCGAGAGGGGTCACGTAGCGCTCGTGATCGATGTCGGCGTCCTCGGCGAGCCCCAGATCGAGCCCGACATCACTCGATCACAGATCGCTGGGGCCGGGGGGAAGTCGCTGGCTGACCTGGTCGATGCCGCGCGACACGGCGCTGACAGGGCTGAGGCAACCAATGTGATGATGCTCGGCCTGCAGAGAACAGTGATGCGGCTGCACTCGGAGGGCAGGCTGGATGGGATTATCGCTGTGGGTGGCTCAACGGGGGCGGCGATAGCTACGTCGGCCATGAGCGTCCTGCCGGTGGGCGTACCGAAGCTCATGGTCGGCACGTGGTTCGAGACTCAGTTCGTGGGGGCCAAGGATGTCACCATCATGCAGGCCCCCGCCGACATGATGGGGCTGAACTCGGTCATGAGGCAGGTGCTGGCTAGCGCGGCCGGGGCCATCGTTGGCATGGTGGAGGCCGAGGTGCCCGGCCAGGCGAAGCCCCTCGTGGGTGTCACAGCGCTTGGGGTTACCACGCAGGCTGTTATGAACATGAGACCTCTGCTGGAGGCGATGGGCCTTGAGGCCATAGTCTTCCATTCCAAGACGCAGATACTGGACGAGTTGATCCAGGAGGACAGGATCAGCGGGGTTATCGACCTGACGACGTTCGAGGTCATGATTCCGATATCATTTCACCTGCCCGAAGCCATGTCCGCCGGGAGGCTCGCGCTTGCCGGCGATAGGGGCCTGCCCCAGGTCATCGTCCCCGGCGGTCTGGACATGTTCATCTTCCCCGGAACGAAGGAGCAGGTGCCCGAGGAGTACAGGGACAGGAAGGTTCACGCCCATGGTCCCGACAAGGTGCTGGTACGCACCACACAAGCTGAAGTTGCGAGTGCCGCCGCTGTTCTCGCCGGCAGGGCCAACTCCTCGGCAGGGCCGGTTGCCGTAGTGGTCCCGTCTCGGGGTTTCTCAGCGGCCGATGCGGAGGGCCTGCCTTTCCATGACCCGGCAGCCGATGCGGCATTCATTGACATAATCAGGAGCAAGGTGAAGACAGAAATCGAGGTATTCGAGGTCGATGCGCATATCAACGACGAGGCGTTTGCGAGAGAGGTCGTAAGTACCTTCTCACGCCTGTCGAAGAGGGGGGGCCAGCTGATTTGGTGAGGCGCTTCACGAGAGAGGAGATACTTCAGCGACTCAGGGTCACAATCGACTCCGGGAGGGCCATCATTGCGGCCGGGTGCAGCGCCGGGATCATAGCGAAGTGCGCGGAGATCGGCGGGGCCGACCTGATAATGGTCTACAGCTCGGGCAGGATGAGGATGAGGGGGCTGCAGACGTCGTTTGTGGAGAACTCCAACTCGGTGACACTGGAAATGCTCGCCGAGATACAGGGCGTAGTCGAAGACACGCCGATCATATGCGGGATCGATGCGACCGAGCCGCCCGCTGGCAGGGACCTGGGCGAGCTCGTCAGCAACTTCGTGGAGGCCGGGTTCTCGGGGGTGATCAATTTCCCCACGTACGGCTTCTTCGACGATGAGAAGTGGCGCAAGGATAGAGAGGAGCAGGGCATAGGCTTCTCTCGCGAGGTGGAGCTGATCCGGGTGGCGGGGCAGATGGGTGTATTCGCCATGGCGTACGTGTTCTTTCCAGCAGATGCCCGCACTATGGCGGGGGTTGGGGTGGACTGCATGGTTCCACACACGGGCGGTACCGCCGGGGGGCTTGTGGGGTTCGACTCGCTCGCCGCCCCGCTGGAGGAGGCGGCCATCAGCGTACAGCGGATCATAGAAGCGACGAGGGAAGTTAATCCGAGCATAATCTGCCTTGCACACGGCGGCAGGATCGCGACACCAGAAGACACCAGGTACCTCTATGAGTACACCGATGCGCTTGGCTTCGTCGGGGCCTCCAGCATCGAGAGGATTCCCGTGGAGAGGGCTGTCATCGGTATCGTGGAGGAGTTCAAGAGCGTGCCGTTGAGACCGGGACGGGCAAAATGACTGCCTGGTACGAGCGAGATGACTTCTGGGAGACGATGGCTCCCAAGATATTCGGAAAGCTGCATTGGTCGGCCGCGCCTGCCGAGGTGGAAGACATCGTGAGGCTGCTCGATATTCCCCCGGGGGCCGACGTTCTCGATCTCTGCTGCGGGCCGGGAAGACACTCGCTGGAGCTGGCACGCCGAGGGTTTCGTGTTACCGGCGTGGACCGGACGCCGGCCTATCTGGCGCAGGCACGCGAGAGGGCGGGGGCGGAGGGCCTGTCGGTGGAGTTCGTGGAAGGGGATATGAGAGAGTTCCGTCGACCGGACGCGTTCGACGCCATTCTGAACATCTATTCCTCCTTCGGCTACTTCGAGGGTGCGGATGACGACAGTCGGGTACTGGATAACGCCTACGCCTGTCTGAGAGGCGGTGGCAAGCTGCTCATGGACATGATGGGCAAGGAGGTGGTGGCACGCATCTTCAGGGAACGGGACTGGCATGAGGAGGGCGGCGTTCTCTTCCTGGAGGAAAGGAGTGTTGATCCGGGCTGGGGCGCGATGCGTAACAGGTGGATCATGGTCAAGGATGGCGAGCGCTTCGAGTTCGAATTCCACCTGCACCTGTTCTCGGGCGTGGAGCTGGACTCGCTGCTGCGAGGGGCAGGATTCGGCTCCGTGAACCTGTTCGGAGATTTGAAGGGCAGGCCATACGATCAAGCCGCGGGGAGACTAGTGGCTCTGGCCCGGAAGTAGCACGGCGGGATCGTTCGTGATATGCTTTGCCAAGGACAAGTGTGGAGGATGACATGGAGAAGAGGCTCTATCGCAGCAGGGACGAGAGGATGCTGGCGGGCGTGTGCGGCGGCCTGGCGAAGCACTTCGACCTGGACCCGACGATCGTGCGCCTCATCGCAGTCCTCACGTTGTTTCTCGGGCCGACCGGTGTGCTTGTCTACTTGATCCTGGCGATCGTGGTGCCCCTTGAGCCCGCAGATTCCGACATAAGCTAGAACAAGGTATCACCACGTCCCTGGCGCTCCGCACATCCTATTTGGGGTTTGCCAGCTGCAGGGCCAGCTCCCTCCCCAACTCCTCGGCCCGCTTCAGGGCCTCCGGGCGCTCTTTGATCTTTCCCTTGTCGAAGATGCCGAATACCGGAAGCTCGCCGATCACCTCGTAGCCCAGGGCCTCAAGCGACAGGCTCATCGCTTCCAGGGTGAAGCCCATGCCCTCCTCACGGTTGGCCTGCTCGCACACGGCGGCCACGACCGCCTTGCGGCCCTGCCCCGCCAGTCGGCTTGACCAGCACCTCGGCCTGTCGTCAGTCCAGTCATAGAAGCAGTAAAGGCGGTCGATAAAGGCCTTCATCCAAGCGGTCACGTTGTAGTGATGCGTGGGGGAGACAAGCACCAGCCCCTTGGATTCGATGACCTTGGGATACAAAGTCTGCATCTCATCCTGGACGCCTGTGCAGACCAAGTCCTTCCGGCACCTCTCACAGCCCTGGCAGGGCTTGTAGTCGAGATCCCGCAACTGGACCTCCTCCACGCTCGCGCCTGTGCCCCTTGCACCCTGGAGTATATGCTGCAGGAGTATGTCCGAGTTGCCTCCCTTGCGGGGACTGCCACCTACGCCCAGAATTTTCTCCATATCCTATCGGCCCCCTTGAGATACTGTCGGCTAGGCGAAGCCGTGCCAGGTCGTGAAGCTCTCCACAGGCTCGCGCTTGCTCTCCAGTCTATTGGCCGGGAACTCCCAATCCGGGTATCCCAGCGCTATCGATATCGTGATGCGCTTCGACTCCGGTATGCCAAGGTGTTTCCTCAATACCTGCGGGTAGCTGACGCCCTGAATCTCTACGCAGGTGCCCAGCCCGAAGTGGAGGGCGGCGAGGCAGATCGTCTGGGCGAAGCCGCTGATGTCGAACTGCGTGTGAACATCGTCCAGCGATCTGTCGCCATACAGGATCATGGCCACCGGGGCGTCGAAGTAGCGGTATCCCCTCTGCATCCACTCCGCCCGCTTCTGCTTGTCCTCTCTGGCTATGCCCATAAGCTGGAAGATCTGCACCGCGACCTCGATCTGTCGTTGCCGATAGATGCCCTGAAGGTGACTCATGAGCACGTCGGGATTGGGCATGGTTCCCGATACGAGCGCCTCGACGTTCTCCCTTCGGATTCGGTCGAGGACATCGCCGGTGACCACGGCAACCTCCCACGGCTGCGAGTTCTCGCGGGATGTCGCCCGCCTCGCTATGTCCAGCATCTCTTCCACTATCTGGCGCGCGACCGTGTCGGGCCTGAAGCTCCTTATGCTCTTGCGCTGGCGTATGGCATCGGTCAGGTCCATGCAGTAGCTCCTTTGACGATATGGGGGTTGTCGCGTGGTTAGCATAAGGGAGGCCCGATGGGGTGTCAACGCGCGCCCCCGCGGTCAAACGCCGGTGGGCGGTTTCCCTGTGGCAGCGGCCTGGTGTAGAATTGCCGGGGTGCGAAACGAAATGGCCGGAGAAATGACGACCATCGACATCAAGGTGCAACCGAACGCCAAACGCGGCGAGATCGTCATGGGGCTGGATGGCCGCGTGTACGTGAAAGTCCCGGCTCCTCCGCGTGAGGGCAGGGCCAATCAGGCCGTGGTCGAGCTGATCGCCGATAGACTGGGGATTCGGAAGAGCGCGGTCACGATTGTGCGCGGCCACAGTGGCCGCAACAAGACCCTGGCTATAGCGGGACTCGGTCCTGAGGAGATTCAGCGGAGGCTCGGGCCATGAGACCTGCCGGTGAGGAGTTGGACCTTCACCGTATGACCGTCGATGAGGCTATCCCCTGTCTGGAGGAGTACCTGTATCGGGCCTACCAGTCCGGGCTGAGGCGCGTGTGGATAGTGCACGGGAAAGGGAGCGGCGTTCTTCGGAGGGAAGTCGGAAGGTATCTGGGGAAACATCCTCTCGTGGAGTCCTACGCGCAAGCCGATTCCCGCCACGGCGGTGCTGGGGCTACCGAGGTGAGGCTTAGCGACAGGTGAGAGCCGGGCAGAGTGGCATGGCTGCCGACCACGATTTCAAGGGTGCCGCAGGGGGTAGACAAACAAGAACTGCGCCCACAATATCAACGGACGAACCGAACTCGGAGTGGGCGCAGTTATCGTCTTTCGAGCCTGATACCGACTGGCTAGGCCTTGCCGATTCTGAAGACCTTTGTGCCGCAGGTCGGGCAGACGCCCTGTGTGGCGGGCTTACCGTTCTTCATCGTAATCTGCTTGGGATTCTTGATCTCCTTCTTGGCGCGGCACTTCATGCAATATGCTTGCATCGTGGGCCTCCTTTCCTCTACGATTCTGCGAAGGAGGCTAGCAGATAATTGTACACTTGTCAATAGGTTTGGCGAGTTTGTCCGAGAAAACGTGCATCTCGTGGATGGTGTGTACCACTGATTATGGCATAATGGCGGCTTGCTACGATGTCCGGGCCGGTATCTTGATGCCAGCCGTCCCCTGGGAGCCGTTCTGAGAAGGCGTTAGAGAGGTTAGGATGACCAGCGTAATCTTGATCAGGCACGGGCAGACCGATGACAACATGGCCAAGTTCTTCACCGGATGGGGTGACGTTGATCTCAACGCGACTGGCTACGATCAGGCCCGCCGGCTGTCGTCGAGGCTCGCGAGTTGGCAGGTGTCGGCAGTCTATTCGAGCCCGCTCAGGAGGACCACCACCACGGCATCCCTAGTGGCCGCACCACATGGACTGGAGCCCTTTCTTCTCGACGACCTGATCGAGATCAGGCTGGGTGACTGGGAAGGCCTCCAGGAGGATGAGGTATGGGAAAGGTGGCCGGAACTCCGGAGGCAGACGTTGGATGACCCCTCCGAGGTCGCATTCCCCAATGGCGAGAGCTTCCCGGACGTTACTCGAAGGGCTATACGTGCATTCGAGGCTGTGACGTCAGCGAATCGCGGGAGGCAGGTTCTGGTGGTGACCCATGATATCATCATAAGGCTCATCGTTGCCTATACCCTGGGGGTGGGGAACAGCATCTATCGCAGGATGCAGATCGACAACGCGTCACTCACGGTGATCGGCGTGTCAGAGGGGAAGAGAGTACTGCTGACTCTGAACGATACGTCGCATCTGGGGGGCTAGTCCTTCGTCTCGGGCGGCGGTACCTCATCGAGATGAAGCGCCTGCTTGAACTCCAACTCCTCGAGGAGTTCCGGAGTGGTTCTGCCAAACGAGGTTGTAATGCCGTATATCTCGGCGAATGAGAGCTTGAGCAGGATCACCTGATCGGCCCTTGCGAATATCAGGGGCAGGCCGCTCCAGGGTACGGGTGCCGATGGACAGTAGAGCCTGTACATCTTGTGCATCTGTCCGGTCTTGTCGCGGAACTTCTGCTCGCCCATCAGAGCTGCGATGTAGTAGCTCCCGTCGGAGAACTTGACGAGCGCACCCGGCATGTCGTGTACCGACTGCGGTATCCTTCTTTCCCCCATGAACCAGTTGATAACCGGTACTCGACCCCAGAGTCGTCCCCATCGTCCTGTGAGATTCTGCGGCGAGAAGAGGAAGCCAACGGCCCATATCAGGAATATGATGGCCGCGACGGCCATAATGGTCACAAGGTAGTCAGAGCCAACCAAAGGCTTGAAGGCGGGCCTGAACAACTTCGTAATGAAATCCAGAACGAAGTACAGCAGGAATGTGATAACACCCAGGGAGAAGATGATCAATGCTCCTCGGAGGAACATACCCTTCATGTTGGGGACCCCTCTCGCCGCCTCCATTGTACCCCTGAGACATTTATATCATTGTTTCCGGCCACTGTCGATGACACTTTAGTACGGTGCAATTGACAGGCCGCGCTGACCCGTGTCAGAATTGCGGCGGTAATCGAAGCTGCTTGGAGAAGGGGGGCATCTTGGAGACGTGGGATCTGACGTGGCAGCTTACGCCGTGGCATGAGTTGGACGTCGTTCTGCAGCTGCTCATAGCCGCCATGATCGGCGGGCTCATCGGCTACGAGAGAGAGCGGGCCGAGAAGCCCGCAGGCTTCCGTACCCACCTATTGGTGTGTGTTGGGGCCGCTCTGTTCACGATTGCCTCCATCCATGGCTTCGCGGGTAACGCCGACCCGTCAAGGGTAGCAGCGGGTGTGGTCGTGGGGATGGGCTTCCTCGGGGCCGGGACGATCATACGCGGTGGACGCGGTGTCGTCGGGTTGACCACAGCGGCTACGATGTGGGCGGTCGCAGCGGTCGGGTTGACGATCGGGGCTCGTCTCTATCTCGCCGCTATAGTTGTGGCAATCATCGTCCTCGTAGCCCTACGGCTACAGAAGTGGATAAGTCCTGAGGAGGATGGGGAAACGAGGGGCACATCTGACACCAAGGAAGACTAACCGCTGAAGGCTGTGACGGATGAAGGAATGCAGTATCGAGAGGAACAAAGCGAGTTGCCCCTGTACCTATGAACCGTGCAGAAGAAAGGGCATCTGCTGTGAGTGCCTGGAGTACCACTGGCGCTCGGGCGAGTTGCCGGGCTGCATGTTCCCGCCCGACGTCGAGAAGACCTACGATCGGTCGATTGAACGCTTTATCAGCACCTATCAGGAGCGCGGGCGCTGGTGGTGAGGCTCAGCCGTCACTTCGAGAAGTAGAGCTTCCCCATCGTCTGCAGCACTCTTCCCTTCCCTCCGCGCCCGTGTGACAGCGCGTCGAAGAGGGCCTTCGTGTCGTCGAACAGGTCGTACGCCTGCTGAAGGCCCCTCTGTATGTCTCCCTCCGGGTCTTCGGACAGCCTGCCGTGTGCCGGATACATCTCCTTGACCCTGAGGGATGCCAGGCGCTGCAGGGAGTTCATGTAGTCGCTGATACTACCCGATGACGCGATCTGTGAGAGAGTGCCCCCGCCGAAGACGGTGTCACCCGAGAAAAGGATCCTCTCTCTCGGCTCGTACAAACATATGCATCCTGACGTGTGGCCTGGTGTGTGGACTACGTTGAGCTTGTAGTCGCCGAGGTCTATGATGCTTCCGTCCTCCAGCCACAGGTCGGCACGGAAGGGCCTGCACGAGGCAGTGCAGGTCTTGATCATGGTCACGAACTCGTCCTGCAGCTCGATCTTGTTGGCTGCAAGCCGGTGGGCGGCGACCACCGCTGTATCGTAGAACAGCATGGTCGCCCCTATGTGATCGAAGTGCTCATGCGTGAGGATTATGAAGTGGATGTCCTTGGGCCTCAGGCCCAGCCGCTGCAGCGAGGTCTTGAGATAGGGGAAGAAGGCAGCCATGCTGGTGTCGATGAGGACGTTCTTGCTGGTCCCCTTGATAACGTATACGTGGCTGCCCGGTCTCACTGCTTTCAACTGGTACAGGTTGGGTCTGAGCTCCACGATCTCCATTCCGGTCGTAGCTGTCGTCATCTCGTGCCTCCGGATGTAAGTGTGTTGAACATGGTTAGCGGCGATGGGCCTTGGCCTCCGCCAGCTGGGCGTTGGCCTCGCGCAGGCGCTTGCTCAAGGTCTCCATTATGGTGAAGGCGAAGATGGGTTGCTGCCTGACGAGATACAGGAACTTGGGTTTGTCGAGGGCTACCAGGCGCGTGTTGTCCTGCGTTGCCATGGCTGTCGCGGACCGGGGACTGCTGTCGACCAGCGCCATCTCGCCGAAGTGCTCGCCGGGCTTCAGCACGGCGAGCACGGTCCTTCTTCCCTTTTCCGAGGTCGAATACAGCTTGACGCGGCCGGACGCGACGATGTACATCTCGCTGCCGGAGCTGTTTTCCTCGAATACCAACTCGCCCTTGTGGTACACCTTGATGAACTTCTCATAGCCGATTCCTTCTTCGTCCATGCGCGCCTCGCTAGTCGCGGACTCCCAGCACTTTGTAGACCTCGACTGCCTCGGCCTTGCCCTTGAACTGCTGGGGCTCAAGTTTCTCAGCGTCTACGCTCTCGCGAACCAGGTCATACGTCTGTCTGCCTATCCACACTTCTTCCCCCGGCGTGTTCGCGCAGATGCGCGAGGCCAGGTTGACGGTATCACCGATGAGGGTGTACTCTGAGCGCCCCTCGGAGCCGACGTTGCCCGCGACGGCGGGGCCGGTGTTGATCCCTATGCCGAACTGCACGGCTGTTCCTGCCGCATCCTTCTGTGCCTCGCGGATTCGTCGCTGGCCCTCAAGCGCCGCCTTCACGGCCAACAGTGCGTGATCGGGCTGGTCTTGAGGGGCGTTCCACACCGCCATTACGCTGTCGCCGGCGAACTTGTTTATCATGCCGTCGTTGGCCAGGATGCTCTCAATGAGCATGGACAGGTAGGTGTTGAGCATACTCACGACGGATTCGGGCTCCTGTTGCTCGCTCAGAGTTGTGAATCCCCTGATGTCGGCGAACAGCACAGTAGTCTCGCGCCTCACCCCGCCGAGCTTGAGCTGATCCGTGTTGGCCATGCTGAGTATCTCGCCGGCCACCTGCAGCGACACATACCTCCCGAACAGGTCTCTTATCTGGCGCTTGTCGGACTGCTCGGCGACTACCCGGCTGACGATCGCAGTGGCCCAGACCAGCAGCAGGGCTATGAGCGGGTATGGTACGTTGAGAACAACGCCGCCGTCGAAGGCGAAGAAGGCCGCGATGAGGTAACCTCCGAACAGCAGGACTGCGATGAGCGCACCCCAACGCAGCCGGACCACTGGAAGGAGCAGTGCCGAAACGCCTGCCATCCCCAGCACGATGAGCCCGGTCATCAGTCGGCTCGCGTCCGTCAGATACCGCTGGCCGAGAATCGTGTCTATGGCGTTGGCGTATATCTCGACCCCGTACATCTTCTCCTCGGACACGGGGGTGACCCAGGAGTCGGGCTGGCCTGTCGCCGTCATCCCCACTATCACGAATCTGTTCCTCACGTCCTCTTCATCGAACTCGCCGCTGACCACGTCGCCGTAGGAGACGCGGGTGTAGGCCAGGCCCGGCCTGTCAACGAAGTTGACACGCATCTGCAGCTTGCTGTCCACAGGCATTGTGTAGTGATCGAACTGCAGCTTCCCTGCGGCCACGTCGTAGTCGTCGGGGATTGGTGAATCATAGTAAGCTGCGTGGAGGATTGCCAGCACCAGCGCTGGATACGCAGAGCCGGTCGAGTCGCTGGCCACCAAGGGGATGCGGCGTACCACACCGTCGCCATCCGAGGCGACATTGGCGTGCCCGATGGCTGCCGCAGCCTGTTCCAGGGCGGGCACAGGGTGGATGAACTCGGTGTAGACAATGCCCTCGCTTGAATGCCCTGTTGGGACATCACCTGCAACCGGGAGCACGACGTTGCCTGCCCTGGACATGGCCTCCGCAAGCTCGGCGTCGTCTGATGATTCCCCGGCGAACAACACGTCGAAGGCGATTACGTGTGGACCGGCCTGGCTCAGGTTGTCGATCGCCTGCGCGTGGAGCGACCGTGGCCACTCCGACCACTTGAGGCCACTGAGGGTCGCATCGTCGATCTCGACAATGGTGATGTTGGGATTGGGTGTGGTAGGGAGAAAAAGCTGGTCAGACGCCCAGAAGACGATGCTGGTGAACGGCTGCACGAAGACCGCTATCAAGGTGAACGCTATGCCCACAGCTAGGGCGATCAGGACGTGGTTGCGTCGCCGTCTATCTCTTCGGGTGCTGCCCCGGACGAGCGCAGACGCCTGCCCTGCCAATGTGCGGAACACGGTCATTCGTGGGAGGGCTCCTCACCTGGCGCTGCTTGGACAATACCGAGGCCGATATGGTCAGCCAGTCGCTTCCCCCTCGACTTCCAGCTCGATCGTGACGGAGTCGGTGGCTCCCGAGATAACGTCTTCGATGGTGATCGTGCCCTCATACTGACCGATGGATCGATCGGGGAGCAGCTCGAAGTGGATCGCGCCCCAGAGGAAGTCGGGGGGCTCCTTGAGTCCGCTGGAGTGAGAGTCTATTGGCCCGCCTCCGCTGAGGTAGGGGAAGCCATTGGGATCGTAGACCTCGACGCTGGTTATTCTGAACCAGGCCTCGTACGAGCCGGAGTCCTCGTGCCAGGAGAGGTCGTGTCCCTCCAGGTAGACCCAGACTGTCTCTCCCAGGCTGAATACGCCGTCCTCGCGACAAGTGCAATTGCCCTGCGGAGTGACCTCGGAGCACAGCTTCACGTTTTCGATGTGGAGATCGCCGACATACGAGGGAATGGGAGTAGGATCAGACGGAGTACCTCCCGGTGATGCCTTGGACTGCTTCCCTTTCTCGACCAGTACCTCCTTGCCACCGGCGGTGAACCACACCCCCCCATCCTGACACCCAATAGTCGTATTGCCGTCTTCCTCGACGTCGGAGTTGAATAGCGTGCCCCGCACCACCGCCACTCCGGCCGGGGTCTCGACCTCGTAGCGCGAGGCCGGGTCTGCGAGGTTCTCGACACGGTTGACGGTCCTTCCAACCACGTGCCCCAGCCTTACGGTAGTCGAGCCGGTATCATCGGCGACGCTCAGTTCGTTGACAACCACCTCGGAATCGGCCTCGATCTCCATCGTGCTACCGTCGAAGAACAGCAGCATGACTTGTCCGTCGGCCCCCGTCTTGACGGTGTCATTTTCGGCCAGCATCATGCCCTCTATGGCCTCGACCCATGAGCCGGTGCCCGCCGCCTGTATGAGCACTTCGCCGGAGGGGGACTTGATGGTACACGTTGGGTCGGTAGGTTGCGCGGGTGGTTTGGAGCAGCCGGCGACCGCCAGCACGAATGCCAGGAAGCACATAAGGAGGATCAGGCCGCTTCCAGCTCGTTGCCTAGTCATACGAGATCGCCGTTTCTGAGATGCAACGTTCCTCTCACGCGCTTGCTTCGGGGATGCGAGGGCCCGGGGAACCCTTTGTGCGGGAGAGGATACGCCGGTCAGCCGACAGGGTGATATTACAGTACATCGCGGTGATCGTCAACTTCGTTCCCCATCAGGGGAATCGTGTGATATCATATACTTCCTGATCGCTGCTCGGAGAGACCGCATGGCCTGGCAAAGGACAATCCTGCTGGCAATCGCCGTCGTCGTCGCCCTGTACGTTCTCGCACAGATCGACGAGTACGGCAGCCTCTTCGGCACGGTAATGGTGATCCTCGGGATCGGGCTTATCGTGTCGGTGGTCACAGCGCTCAGGAAGCGCAGCGATGCCGGCAAGGAGATCTCTGCCGCCAAGAGGGCACGTATTCAGGCACAGAAGTCCGAGATACTGGCTATGATCGATTCGGCCCTGGCCGGGGCGAGGACTCCGGACCAGGCTGATCCTGACACGGTCGAGGCGGGAGAGGTCAAGTTCTGCCGCATCTGCGGCAAGCGAATCACGAAGCCCGCCGAGTACTGCAACACCTGCGGCACCAAGCTGCAAGTGTAGTTGTTGGCCCTCATCTCTCGGCGCTGGAGCGCCGCCAGGCTTCGAGCGCCTGCCCGGCCCGCTCCAGGAACATATCACGGTCGCTCGGCGAGATCACCATGTTCCATCCTCTGCTTCGCACTATCTCCACGATCGTTCGAGTGGAAGTGGCGAGACGGACGCCGGGATAGGCAAGGGCGTTCCAGCCCTCGCCTGCACGCAGCTCGGCAATCGAGGAGAAGGGGATGCTGAAGGCGAAAGGGCCGCCCAGCACAACCCTGATCCTGTCGGGCCACACCTCGTACCGGTGAGGCAGGATCGTGTAGAAGAGCAGGGCATCGAAGGCGGCCACGGCGAACATGATGAGCGCGTTCCAGGGGTCGTCGAACACCAGTACGATTGACGTTATGAGCAGGATGGCTATGATGCCGCCGAGGAGCAGCTTCAGCCAGATGTCGTATTTCGCGCCGTCTACGTAGATTGGCATCTCTAGGCCGGGTTCCATTTGCCCCTGCTGAACAGCTTGGGGGCGATAACCTTTCTCATCTCCTCTATGGTGAACAGCGCGCCGCCGGCACCTACGGCGATGCCCCACTGCCCTGCCCCCAGGGACACGGTGCTGAAGGCGGTCTGCATGAACGGCGCGTAGATTATCATGACCTGCAGCGAAGCTGCCAACCCGATCGAAGCCAGCAGGTACTTGTTGCGGAACAGCCCCAGGCTGAACACGGTGTGCTCGTCTGATCGGGCGTTGAATGCCCGGAACCACTCGAACGCCACCAGGGTGCAGAACGCCATCGTGCGCGCCTCTTCGAGGCTGACCCTTCCCTCGTACCAGTTGAAGACGGCGAACACACCTACACTCATTATGGTTGCGAGGAAGGCCACGCGCAGCAGGAGACCGGGGTAGATCAGCCCCACGGATGGGTGTCTTGGCGGCTGCTCGAGTTCGTCGCCGATCTTGGGCTCGAGGCCAAGCGGGAGGCCCACAGCGGCGTCGGTCACCAAGTTGACCCAGATGATCTGCACGGCCAGCAGAGGTGCCTGCCCCACGAATATGAGGGAGAGCAGGAAGGCGAAGAGCTCGCCGATGTTCGTGCTCAGCAGGAAGAATATGACGTTGCGCAGCTTGTTGAAGATGGCCCTGCCTTCGTCTATCGCCGCTACGATCGAGGCGAAGTTGTCGTCGGCCAGCACCATGTCCGAGGCCTGTTTGGCGACATCTGTGCCCTTGATGCCCATGGCGATGCCGATGCTCGCTGTCTTGAGCGCGGGCGCGTCGTTCACACCGTCCCCGGTCATGGCCACTACCTGGCCCCGCGTCTTGAACGCGTTGACAATCCTCAGCTTGTGCAGGGGCTCGACGCGGGCGTAGACCGAGATGTTGTCGACCTCCATGAGCAGCTCGCCGTCCGACATCTGCTCCAGCTCTGATCCGATGACCGACTTCTGTACCGGCAGGCCGATCTGTCGCCCGACTGACTCAGCGGTGACGCGGTTGTCTCCGGTTATCATCACGACCCTGACGCCTGCCTGCCTGCAAAGGGACACGGCGCGTATCGCCTCCTCGCGGGGCGGGTCCTCCATTCCCATCAGCCCAACGAAGGTCAGGTTCTTGGCCACATGCTTTTCGTCGATCTTCGCCTCGTCTTCCGGCAGTTCGCCATAGGCGAAGGCCATGACACGCAACGCCTGCCCCGCCATGGCCAGGCTCGCCTCCTGGATCCGCTCGATCTCTGCCTTCTCCAAAGGCCTCACCTGGCCATCCCTCACGACGCTGCTGCTCATCGACAGCAGGCGCTCCGGCGCTCCCTTCACGTAGATGACACGCTTGCCGTCCTGGGGGTGGACCGTAGCCATGTAGCGCTTCTCGCTCTCGAACGGTATCTCATCCAGGCGGGGATACGTCTCGCTGACCAGCGCCTTGTTGAGCCCTGCCTTCCCGGCCATCACGACCAGGGCTCCCTCCGTGGGATCGCCCACAATGCCGAAGCGGTCGTCATGTGTCGAAAGGACGGAATCGTTGCAGAGAAGGCCGATCCTGAGCAGCAGCATCAGCGATTCGTAGGCTTCGGGGTTGATCGGCTGGCCGTTCTGGAGAAACTCTCCCTTCGGCTCGTAGCCCTCGCCCGAGACATCGTATTCCCTGCCGTCGACCACGAGCTTGCGGACGGTCATCTCGTTCAGGGTGAGGGTGCCGGTCTTGTCGGTACAGATCACCGTTGCGGCACCGAGCGTCTCCACGGCCACGAGCTTGCGGATGATGGCGTTGCGGTTGGCCATCGTACGCATGCCCAGAGCCAGTATGACGGTCACGACGGCGGGCAGCCCTTCTGGAATCGCGGATACGGCTGCTGCCACAGCCACCAGGAAGATATCCAGCCACTCCAGTCCCTTCAGCACCCCTACTATCACCAGCAATGTGCAGATGATGAGGAACAGCACCACGAGGTACTTGCTGAGGCTGCCGATGCTCTTCTGGAGCGGGGTCTTCTCCTCCTCGACCTCCTTGATCGCTGTGGCGATTCTCCCCATCTCCGTGGACATGCCCGTGGCCACGACCACCGCGACCCCTCGGCCGTAGCTGACGATAGTGCCCATGTGCACCATGTTCCTGCGATCGGCGAGGGGGACGTCGTCGGCTATGGCTTCGGTCCGCTTGTCGACGGCGACTGATTCCCCGGTCAGGGCCGCCTCGCTGACCTTGAGGTTGCTCGCCTCCGTGATTCGGGCGTCGGCGGGCACCATATCCCCCGCCTCCAGTACCACGATGTCGCCGGGGACGATTTCCCTGGACGGCACCGTGTAGGTCGTGCCGTCGCGCCTGACCTTGGCCTTGGGGGCCGCCATCTGCATCAGGGCCTCCATTGCCTCCTCGGCCCTCGACTCCTGCACGAAGCCGATGATGGCGTTGAGCAAGAGCACGCCCATGATGACGGATGCGTCGATGTAGTGTTCGACGGCGACGGAGATGATGACGGCCACGATGAGCACGTAGATGAGGGGGCTCAGAAACTGCCTGAGGAAAGCGATGACAGGCGGCGTCTTCTTCGCCTTCTGCAGCTCGTTCGGGCCATACCTGGTGAGGCGGGACTTGGCCTCGTCCTCCGTGAGGCCGGAGGACGTCGCGCCCAGTGCTCGAGCCGTCTCGTCTGTGCTGAGCTGAAACCAGCGCTTGTCAGCGTTCATGACTTGTCAACGGGAACGGGTGATGTCTGCCCGCAGTACAAGACGGGCAACCTAAGCAATGAGAGCAATGTGGTCTCCATCGAATACGGGCACTACGTCGTGGGTGTCCTTCCGCGAGCAGAATCCGAGGTCGGCGGCGAAGCCCAGTGACAGCAGGAAGCGGCCGTGGTCGCTGGTCGCAACGACCTCCTCCGCCCTTCCTCTGTTGGCGACGGTGTAGCCCATGGCTATCGCAGCCGTGTCGCCTGCGTCGGTTTCGATTCCCGCCGCGCGCAGGCCGTCGTATATCGTCTGGAGGATGACCCCGGCGCAGAAGGTATCTTCCGCCGAGGGCTTGCCGAAGCGGCCCGAGCAGAGTATCACAGCGCCGTCCGCCTGCCGGCGGGTCAGCGTGTTCAGCACGTGGGACGCCACAGCCGACGCGTTGGCCATAGCCGCCACGCATACCGGCCGTCCGGTTGCGTCGTGCGCTCTCCGTATGGCCCCGGAGCCGTTGGTGGTGTAGAAATAGATGCCTTTGTCTCCGACGACGTCGGTCGAGTACTCCAGCGGCGAGTTGCCGAGGTCGAAGCCTTCGATGAGCATCCCCCGCTCCTCCCCGCCCAGGAGACACGGGCCGTTGTGGCCGGCGGCCCTCCGCTTCGCCTCATCCGAGGTGAGACAGGGGTATACCGCCGTCGCCCCATTCACGAGAGACGTGACGATAGTGGTTGTCGCGCGTAGCACGTCGACAACCGCGCATAGACAGCCGGCCAGCTCCTCGGCATCGAGGAACTGCGGGGTCACAAGTACATCCAGCTTCATGGCGATACGACGCCACGTAGTATAGCACAATCGTCGCCGGAGGTTCAGCACGCGGGGAACGGTCGATCGCACAACTTGACACTGCATCCCCCAGGGCAATAGAATGCCTCTACGTGCGTTATGTTGACGCGGGACACCGTCAGCACAACACCAATCGAGACGGAGGCCGACGCCCATGTTCATGAGCGATGTCATGACCACCAACATCTTCACCGTTCCCAGCAATACATCGCTGGCCGAGGCCAGGCGGGTCATGGATGCGCACAAGCTGCGACGCCTGCCTGTGGTGGACAGGGGGCAGCTGGTGGGGATAGTCACACGCGATGCGCTGGACAGGGCCGGGCCCTCACAGCTCACCAGCATGAACATCCATGACATAACGCGGATACTGAACAAGCTGACCGTCAAGGAGGTCATGGTCAAGGACCTGGTGACGGTGAGCCCGGACGCGACGGTCGAGGAGGCCGTTACCCTGGCGCAGGAGCGCAAGATCGGTGCCCTGCTCGTCGTGGACGACGGCAGGCTCGTGGGAATCGCGACAACGAACGACTTCTTCTACAAGCTGCTGAACCCCATTCTGGGCGTGGGCAAGCCGGGCTCGCGACTGGTCGTGCGCAACTGCCAGGGGCCGAGGGATATCGAGAAGGTCGTTAGTGCGATAAGCAAGCTCGGGCTGGAGGTCATGACCATGTTCATGCTGCCCGTGCCTGAGCGCGATTCACACAACTTCGTTGTTCATCTTGCCACGGACGATCCCAGCAGCCTGATCGCTGAGCTCAAGCTGCTGGGCCTCACCGTCGAGCGGCGGGCGCGCTAGCGCCCGGAAGGCCCCGCCATTCTTGAACGGCTCCATTGGCCTGTGCTATACTTCATCGTCGGACGGGCTGCACGCCCGGTCCGATACCCCAGTTGACGCTCCCCGATAGCTCAACGGTAGAGCGGGCGGCTGTTAACCGCTAGGTTGTAGGTTCGAATCCTGCTCGGGGAGCCATTTCTGCTTGTTTGGCAGTTCACCAAGAGCTTCTGGTCACCGCAACGGCATTCCGAATTCTGGACACTTTTGGCTTGAGCTGGGGACCCAGTATTCCAGGTATTTGAACGTGCCTTCGACCCACCAATGTTGGGCGAACTCCAGGCTCTCGTTGATTGCGGCGTTCGCGAATGTCGTACGGCTGATCTCCCTCGACAGATGGCCCAGCGTCCGAACCCATTTGTCGCGTTGACGCTTGAAATTGTCGCTACGCGAGGGCATCTGCTTAATTGCAGACCAGGAGGTCCTACGCAGACTCTGGAACTCCGAGCGGTCTAGCGACTTTCGCAAGCCGATCAGAGCGACAGCTGCCCATACGCGCATGAGTGCCTGCGTCAGGGAATGATCCAAATTGAGCGCTTGCCGCTCGTAGGCGAAGTACGAGTCGAAAGGCGGAGGGAAGCGAACGATCTTGGGGATCGACCCGGGGTCATTCTGATGATAGTGGGCGAGCGTCAGCGTGAAGAGGGCGAGTTCCTTGGGAGTCAATTGGCTGGCATCCTCCATTACCTTCTCTAGGAGAGATTCTTGCTCTTCAGCCGAGAGCGATGGGCGGAGTTGCTGGGACATCCATACCTCCTGCAGTAGAGGCGGATTACCTTCCCAGGGTGGCTCAAGGAATCGAATAGAATGGAGCAGCCTCCCTTGGTGGAAGGCCCTGCTCCCCATAGCGCCAATCAGGATTAAGGACTCCCTCGCTTCCCGAGAAGACGTGGCTGTGATTAGGCATCGTTCGCCCCGCCAAGCCAACAGTGGCCCATCGTATTGCGTCATGTCGGGCAGGTGCTCCATCATTCGGATGATTGACTCGCTGAGAGGTTTGGGGACGGTGGCAATGGGGGTATCTCCCAGATCTGCCCATGTAGATGCCCCGAATGCCCCTCCTGCCTCCAAGAATGGTAGGGGCCAAGCTTCTCTAGGGAACACCTCTAATAGCTCATCAACCGATCCATAATGATAGGCCGCGTAGCGCGCTAGGGCGAGGAGACGCTGGAGCGGAGGTTGATCGACAAGACCACGGAGTGTCGTATCATAGGCCCGCCTAACCTGGGCGTTGAGGATTAGCTTGGTAGCGTGTTGGCCTTCGCCGACTATATTGGTTCGTGAAACGTCGATCCTTGGTGTGTGAGACTTGGGGAGGTTTGCCAAGAAACAGACCCACGGCAAGTCTGACCCGATTGGCTGCAGAGAGCGGGAGATGCCAGCTAATCCGAACGGCGATGGGATGCTAGCGAGCAGGATGCCATCTCGGTATAGGGCGAAACTCTGCAATCGGCTTGCGCTCCGACTGGCTGGATGCTCAGACCCATGCCTCCATCCTCGGCTGACTAACAAGATCGTGCCTGCTAGCTCCTCTTTTGTATGGGCAGCGATCTCCAATTCCCCATCGTACAGTTTGTCACTGCGAAAATCGATCCTGTCGTGCTTTGGAACAAGGAATATCATCCTCCCTTCTAAACCGCTGATGCCGAGTTCGTGCAGTTTCCATGGCTCCTCAACAAAGGTCTGATGTGCAAGCTCCAGTGACTGACCTTGGAAAGCATCTTCCCAAGGGAAGGCAAGGGGGAGTTGCCTAACCGTGCATTCCTCCCCAAAGCGTTTCCGGGCGGCATCCGCGTCCTGGTAGGGATGAAGGATGACGGTCTTGCTTTCTTCCTCGCTGATCACGATAGGGAACTCCACGAATCCCGCCACAGCCGATATATAGCCGACGACGTCGAATGCTTCCGGAGGTCCCTGGCCATCGTCGGAGGCGGTCTTCTTCGCGCTGACTGTGACGGTCACGGTTGTACCTACCTCCATGGCTTCGATAGGGCGGACCTCGACACGGAATTGGCGGTTCATGGCCGGTATGAGTATCCTGAGTGGGTTCGCGGGTGGGGCAGAGTAAGGCTCCTTGCGTGTCTCAATTTCAATGCGGTCGCTCACCATGAAACAACTGAGGATGCCGATCCCGAAATACGAGATCGGGTCGATGTTCACGTCTTGCCGTTCATAGTCTCGGCTGGTGTAGTAGCTCTTGCCTGCAACGGCCAGGTACGTCCTCACGATGTGCTCGTCCATACCGATGCCGTCGTCTTTCCATATCACCCTGGTATCCCCATTCTCTGTTCTCTCCACCTTCACGTGGATCACGCCGAGGTTGCCTGGTTCGACTCCGTTCTTATGAAGTACCGCCCGTCTCATGCGGATGGCATCGATGCTGTTCTGCAGCAACTCGCGCAGGAAGACGTATCTGTCTCCCTGGTATATCTCGTCGCTGAGGATGTTCAACATCTGGTCACGGTCGAACTCGAATCGAACTGGAATGGGCTTGAATCCGCGAGCCCGGACGCGCCACTCGATGTGGTATATGTTAAGCTTGTGGTATGGATGGCTCATGCGGTTCAGGAGATCGCTGCAGCCCCTTAACTCCTGCTCGCAGTAGTAGCGCAGGTCTTGAAGCGCTGCGTAAACCTCATGATCGTCGGTGCTGCCGTCAACCACTATGTTTCGGCCTTCGCGTTGGTATGGGGAACACGTGACTGATTGCAGCGCCTGGTGCTTCTTCCACTCCATCACAGACGTCGGGTCTCTTGGGGCGACGAATTTCCATATCACGTATGGGGCGCGGTCCTGGCCCAGGTCGAACAAGTCCACCAGTCGCAAGTAGACCGCGATAGCCTGGATATTTACCTGTTCTCCAAGAACGGAAAGATTAGTAGGATACGAGTCGGTATCGTTCAGGTCGTCAATGCCTAGCCCGTGGGCCTCGCAGGCACGCGAAATGGCATCGTCCGCTCCTTCGCCAATTGGCCGGAAGTATCGTCGTACACGCTCGCCGCTCCGCCAGTGGTGAGTCTGTCGTACGTACTCTTGCACTGCCCACCTGGAGCTATTATCGTTCCGTCGCAGTTCGTCGAGGGCTAACCTTTGCTGCCGCAGGAACGCCGCGACTCGTTCCCGCTCGTCTGGCAGCACCCAGAGCTCTTCGAGTTCCTGCTTCCCTAACGTATGGTCGCCGATAATGTACTCCTTTTGCGTCTCGCTGATTGCCATCCCCCAGTCGTGAGCGTAGAGAGCACAGGCCAGAACGAACAGCTCCGTGCAGTTCATCTCAGCTATCAGGTCATGGCCAAGTAGCTCATCCGCGACGCGGAACAGGTTCTTCAAATGGTACTGCTCATCATGGGGAGTGTATTCCGGGAAAAGCAGGTTGATGTAGCGCACCTCGTCGCTGACACGCTTGCGCAGCGCCTCCAATTGTCCCAGGAAGTCGAAATCCGTGTTCTCTCTCTTGTCCGCCTTCTCTGCGAGGCATTTTACCAGTTGACACTTGGGGAGACCTTTTGGAATGCTGACCTTAGCCATGGGGCACCTCTATGTGGATTGCTGATCCAAACAAATACTGGGGTCGGTACTTGATCGGCAGAGTAGGCCTACGATACTGATACGAGCATTGTCGCCGTTGACCTAGTATGCCTGCAAAGCGGTGTCACGTCAAGATGGCAGCGCTTGCACAGCGGCCTAGCAGAAGGCCGCCTCTTCGTTGTACCCTGCAATCAGGGACTGCATTACCCTACAGCCCTTTGTAGGTTTCCTCTTTGCGGCGGGCTGTTCTCGCCTGTTCGGGCAGCAGGGCAAAGGGAAGGACTGGCGGGACAGAGGGTGATACTGAAATCATTCCCCCTCGCTCTAGCTCTCTCCCCTTGGGGAGAGAGTCGGGGATGCTATCGCCTTTGGTTCGTGTCTCCCTCTCCCTGGGAGGGAGAGGGTTGGGGTGAGGGCAGCGGGCCTCCCATCAGGCGCACTCGGGGGAGGGTAGAGGCAGCGCCTGCGTAGCGGCCTAGGGGCGGGCCGCCCGCTCGTTGTACTCCGCAGCCAGGGACTGCATGAGTTCCCTGACCGAGATGATTTTGTTCACGCGGTAGGCGTTGGCCCCGCCGAAGGCGAACCCGTTCCTCATGTGTCCCCTCTTCGCATTGGCCAGTGCCAGGGCGATACAGTACGGTGAATTCTCCAGCTCACAGGTCTTCAGGCACTTCCACGGGCACTTGAACGGCTTCCTCTCTCCTGCCTCTACCTCCTCGAGGAATTCGGTCCGTATGGCCCTTCCCGGCAGACCGACAGGGCTGTTGATGATGACAAGGTCCTCACGCGTGCATTTCACGTATGCTTCTTTGAATTCCATGGCTGCATCGCACTCGTGGGTTCCCACGAGCCTGGTTGCCATCTGTACGCCCTTCGCGCCAAGCTGAGTGAACTCATATATATCCGCGCCGGTGTAGATGCCTCCTGCCGCTATTACCGGAATGCTCCTGCCGAAACGCTGCTCGTAAGGCTCCACGGCGGAGACGACTTCCCGCAGTAAGTTGGCCAGCGAGCAGGCGGGATCGTCTAGCTGCTCTCTTTTGAATCCGAGGTGCCCCCCTGCCAGCGGACCCTCGACCACGACGGCGTCCGGCACATGGTTGTAATGCCTTCCCCAATACTGGAAGATGATGTTGACCGCCCTTGCCGAGGATACTATCGGAGCAACCCTGGTAGCGCCGTCCGTAAGGCGATCTACAGCTAGTGCCTTGGGTTTCTTGGCGATTCCCGCCCCGAGGAGGACCAGGTCAGCGCCTTCGTCAAATGCGGACTCAACCAGACTGTCATAGTCGGTAAGGGCCACCATTATGTTGACGCCGATAAGGCCTGTCGTGAGCTCCCTTGCCTTGCGCATTTCTTCGCGCAGAGCTCTTCTGTTCGCCTCGCTAGGATTGGCCGTGAAGTCAGGCTCGTACAAGCCGATGCCGGCGGTGGCAATGACCCCTATCCCGCCCTCGTTCGCGACGGCCGATGCCAGCCTCGATAGGGAGACGCCTACCCCCATCCCTCCCTGGACTATCGGAACGCTTGCCTCCAGATTACCTATTCTAAGCCCTGGCAGGCCGTTGAAGCTCATTCAGTATGGTCCTTAGGCCCGGGAGCACCCGACCGTGCCATAGTATAGCAGGCCGATGTGAAAAGTACAGTAGGGCAGTGTCAAGTCGGGGTTTCATTAACGTCCAGCACAGGACAAGCCCCAGCGTGGAACGTCCCGACGGTACCATTTTCCCTTTCGGCACTAGTCGATAGTACCATTGTGCGCAACACTGGCAACGTGTTACTGTTGCTGAGGGGCGCATGCGAACATTGGCCCGTATCGAAGCGTCTGACCAGCGGAAGAGAAGGGAGCGCTCCTTGAGCACTGAGTCAACGCCATTGTGTGTTCCGACCACATGGCCCGTGGCACGACTAACACAGCTTGGGAGGCCGACAACACATGGCCACGAAAAGAGCTCGGACGGCTAGTCCCCCGGCAGGCGCAGCGAAGGCACCACGCCGTGCAGGACGCCAGGCTCCATCTCCCGAGGTTGATGCTAAGTCCAAGGCCCGGTCGGAAGCGGTCACGCTCGACGCAACCACGATCCTCAGTCCGGACGGCACCATATGCTATCAGAGCCCGGCGGTCGAGCGACTGCTTGGCTACAAGCCGGACGAGTTGACCGGCAGGGGCTTCATTGAGTTGGTCCATCCCGACGATGCCCGTGTGGCATCCGACAGACTCGAAACGGTTGCTGAGAACCCCGGCCAGTCGATGACGATGGAGATTCGTTTCCTGCACAAGGATGGCTCCTGGTGCACGGTCGAGGGCGTTGGCGCCAATATGCTCGACGACCCTGAGGTGAATGGGATCGTAATGAGCTACCGCGACATCAGTCAGCGGAAGAAGCTCGAGGAAGCCCTGTGGCTCATGGAAAACGCTATGGAGAACTCGATCAGCCCCATGGCGATCTCCGATATACAGGGCACCATCACCTATGTGAACCAGGCTTGCATGGACCTGTGGCGGAGGGACAGCAAGAATGAGCTCATTGGCGGGTCGTACTGGGAACTCCTCGAGTTGAACGATCCGGCACTGGCGGATGAAATCGCCACACACATGATCGAGAATGGCTCATGGGAAGGAGAACTCACCGCGCGGAGAAAGGATGGCTCGGAGCTTCACGTGCGGGTCCTCACCAGTATCCTGAAGGACAAGAAGGGCAAGCCGATCCAGACAATATCATCGTTTGTCGACTTGACCGAAAGGAAGAAGGTTGAGCAAGCGCTGCGGGAGTCCGAAGCCCAGTACGCGGCCCTGCTCGGTAACATACCCGACGCTGTCTTCAGTTACCAGGAAGGCGTCATGACTTGGGCCAACGACAGGATACAGCAGATTATGGGCTACCCCAAGGATGAGATTATGGGGCAGGTTGCGGACCTGTTTCTGTCAGACGACGTGAGCCTGACTGAGGTGACCGAGCAGGTGAATGAGGGGATCAGAGAGCAGGGCCATTTCCGGGGCACTATCAAGGCCAAGAAGAAGGATGGGACCCTGGCAGATATCGAGTACTCAGCGTCGAATGTCCGTGGCAAGCGCCCGGTCGAGATAGTCGGGGTTGCCAGGGATATAACCGAACGCAAGCGTGCCGAAGAGGAGAGGGAGCGACTCACGGCCGAACTCGCAGAGAAGAACTTCGAACAGGAGCAGATCATATACGTTACGTCGCACGATCTGCGCTCGCCTCTCGTCAACGTCCAGGGATTCAGCAAGGAGCTCAAGTACTCACTTGAGGAAGCAGGCGAAATCCTGAAGAGTGAGGCTATGCCGCAGGAAATAAGGCAGCGGGTAACCCCGATCCTTGATGTGGACATTCCCGATTCGCTTCAGTACATCGAAACGAGCATATCCAAGATGGACACACTCCTGACAGGGCTGCTTCGTCTCTCGCGTTTGGGAAGAGCCGCCCTCAACTTCGAGAAACTCAACATGAGCCTCATGCTGTTCGACATCGCGAAGTACTTCGAGTACCGCGTGAAGGAACTCGGAGCGAAGATCGAAATCGGCGATCTGCCACCCTGCACGGGCGACTTTGTGCAAGTCAATCAGGTCTTCTCGAACCTGGTAGACAACGCACTCAAGTACTCTGACCCGGAGAAGGCCCTCGTCATAAAGGTGACGGGTGAAGTAGTCGGCGACGAGGTGGTCTACTGCGTTGAGGACAACGGAATGGGAATAGCCACGGAGCACCAGAGAAAGGTGTTTGAGATATTCCACCGACTCAATCCGGGGATCACCGAGGGGGAAGGCCTGGGGTTGAGCATCGTCAAGAAGGTAATAGGACGACACAATGGCCGGATATGGGTCGAATCCGAGCCAGGCGTGGGCAGCAAGTTCTACGTGTCGCTGCCCAATGATAGCTAGTAAGATTCCGGGGGTGATTTGATGAAGGGGGCCATGACGATACTGATCGCCGAGGACGACATGGGGCATGCTGCCTTGATCCAGAAGAACCTGAGGCGAGCGGGGATCAACAACGAGATAATCCACTTCAAGGATGGGCAGGAAGCCCTGGACTTCCTGTACGGCAACTCGGACCAGCAGAAGTTCCAGAATGGGACGTCGTATCTCCTGCTTCTGGATATACGGATGCCCAAGGTGGACGGAGTCGAGGTGCTGAGGAGAGTCAAAGAGGACCAGAGACTGAGGAAGATGCCGGTGATTATGATCACCACGACTGATGATCCAAGGGAAGTGGCGCACTGCCACGAGCTGGGATGCAGCAACTACATAACGAAGCCTATCGAGTACGACAATTTCGTCGAAGCGATACGCCAGCTTGGATTGTTCCTCATGGTCGTGGAGGTACCGGAAATCGATGGAGAGCTCGTCAAGAACTGACAGCGACACCGATGTGCGCGAGCCTGTGCTAGTTGTCGAGGACGACGAGGGCTTGTGCCGCCTGGTCACCAGAAGTCTCGCAAGGGCGGGATTCGACGCCAGCGCGGCGACGACAGGCGCAGGAGCGGTGGAGGAGTACCGCAAGAACCCTGGGCTACTGCTGCTTTTGGACTATAGGCTGCCGGACATGACCGCGAAGCAGATCGTCGAGCAGCTGATCGAGGAGCAGGGCCGTGTACCTTTCATCGTGATGACGGGTCAGGGCGACGAGCGGATCGCCGTCGAGATGATGAAGCTCGGGGCGCTCGACTACATCGTCAAGGATGCGGGGTTCATCGAAGCCCTCCCTCAGGTGGTGGTCCGGGTGGCCCGGCAGGTGAGCACGGAGAAGCGACTTGGTGAGGCCGAGGCAAAGCTGCACGAGTCCCAGAGATCTCTTGTCACCCTTATGAGCAATCTGCCCGGTATGGCTTACCGGTGCAGGAGGGATGCACAGAGGACAATCATATTTGTAAGCGAAGGCTGCCGTGAGCTTACGGGTTACGAGCCTTCGGAGCTTCAGGAGAACTGCAGGGTCAGCTATATGAGCCTCATTCACGCCGACGACCGCGAGTCGGTCTCCAGGGAAGTGGACAGAGCGGTAGAGAGCCGGCGGCCCTTCCTGCTTACGTACCGGATAAGCGATACCCAGGGCGAGGAGAAGTGGGTGTGGGAGAAGGGAGCCGGGGTTTTCTCGCCCGAAGGCGAGCTACTTGCCATCGAGGGCTTCATTACGGACATCAGTGACCGCAAGAAGAGCGAAGAAGAGAAGCAGCGGATGGAGCAGCAGCTCCACCTCACCGGTCGGCTGGCCGCAGTGGGTGAGCTTGCAGCTGGTGTAGCGCACGAACTGAACAACCCCCTGGCCGCCGTTCAAGCCTTCGCACAGCTGCTGGCCACGAGGCCCGACCTGGATGAGACGGTCAGGGAAGACTTGGTGACCATTCACCGGGAGGCGCAACGAGCGGCCAGGATTACCTCGAACCTCCTGTCGTTCGCAAGAAGGCACAAGCCGGAGCGCAGCCTCATATGTATCAACGAGGCCATCGAGAAGAGCCTTGAGCTTCATGCCTATCGCATGAATGTGAACAACGTGGAGGTGGTCACGGAACTGGCCCCCGACCTCCCCGAGACCATGGCCGACTTCTACCAGATGGAGCAGGTGTTCGTCAACATCATTACCAACGCGGAGCAGGCGATGACCGGAGCGCATGGCCGAGGCCAGCTCCGCATCAGCACGGCTGTCTCACGCAACATGATTCAGGTGCAGTTCGCTGACGACGGCCCCGGGATCCCCGAAGAGAACCTGAACCGGATATTCGACCCATTCTTCACCACGAAGGATGTCGGCAGAGGCACCGGCTTGGGCCTAAGCATCTGCTACGGCATCATCCACGAGCACGGCGGTCGTCTCTATGCCAAGAGTGTAGCGGGCAAGGGGACCAAATTCTTCGTCGAGCTGCCAATCATCTCTGAAGAACAGGCCGAAGCCGAGTAGCTGGGCTCGGCCGCTCTTCCTGAGATCGACGCCTGTCCTCCCGGCGCTGTAACCTTTTAGTCAGTTCTATGTAATGCTGGTGTAATCCTACTTGCATACCCTGGGGCCACGGCGTTCGGAGCGAGAGTCTGTTCTCTTCCGGACAGAGTGTTGCGGAGGATGACCAGAGAATGGCCAATGGCAGGCTGCGTAGACTGTTCGAGCCCATCAGCATAGGCAAGCTCGAGCTCAAGAACCGGATCAAGCTCCCGGCGATGGGCATAGCCTTCGAAGAGGACGCCACGGTATCCGGGCAAACCAAGGCGTTCTACGCTGAGAGGGCCAGGGGTGGGGTAGCGCTAATCGGCATAAGCTGCAGCACCACCCGGCTTGACCGAGGCCCCCTGTATGGCATCTATGACGATCGCTTCTTGCCGGGCCTTGAGAGGCTGGTGGATGTCATCCATGAGAATGGTGCGAGGGCCTACGCCCAGATAGGCGTTGGCTACAGCTGGGCGTTCGACGATGGCCCGGTGGAGTTCGTGAGTCCTTCGGGCGTGACACCTACAGGACGACCCGGCTCAGCCTTCCGCCTTGGCGGCCCGCGTGAAGCCACCATGCCCAAAGCCCTGAGCGTGGAAGAGATACACCGGATGGTTGGTACGTTCGGCGATGGAGCGCTCAGGGCGCAGAAGGCTGGTTTCGATGCCGTTGAGGTTATAGCGTCCGTCAGCTACATAATCTCCCAGTTCCTCTCACCACTGACGAACAAGAGAACGGATGAGTACGGCGGAAGCCTCGAAAACCGGATGAGGTTCCTGCTCCAGATAATCGACGACATCAAGAAGAAAGCGGGCGGTGACTTCCCCATTACCTGCCGGCTGAGTGGAGCCGACATGATGAAGCCCGAGGGCTACGGCCTAGCGGACACGAAGGTCATGGCGCGTATGCTGGAGGAGGCAGGCGTCTGCCAGATCGATGTCATGGCTGGTTGGCACTATGCCTCCGTGCCGATGATTCAAACGTGGGTGCCGCAGGGTGCCTGGGCATACCTGGCCGAAGGGGTGAAGAGCGCGGTCGGCATTCCGGTGGCTGCAGGGACCCAGATACAGGATCCGCTGGTGGCCGAGCGCGTCCTGAGACAGGGCAAGGCCGACATGGTGTACATGGCTCGCGCCCTGATCGCGGACCCGGAGCTCCCCAACAAGGCCAGAGAGGGGAGACTCAGGGACATCAGGCCTTGCATCAACTGCTGTCGCTGCATATCTGGCGTCGACGATCTACCTATCTACTGCAGCGTAAATGGCAGAATGGGCCGGGAAGAGGAGTACCCCGTTGAGAAGCCTGCCGAGGTCAAGAAGCGGGTGCTGGTGGTCGGCGCTGGCCTTGGGGGAATGGAGGCTGCCCGAGTTGCGTGCGCTCGTGGACACCAGGTCACGTTGTGCGATCAGAACGCGAGACTGGGCGGGGCGCTGCTGCTGGCGTCGGTTACGAACCAGAAGCTCGAACCATTCCTGAGATACGTGACCAGAGAGATGGGGAAGCTGCCTATCGATACCAGGCTGGGCATAACGGTCACCCCCGAGCTGGTCGAAGGGATAGCTCCGGATACCGTTGTACTGGCTTTGGGGGGTGCCCCTCGTTCGCTGGACGTACCAGGTGAGGACAGCGGCATCGTGCTGAGCCGGCGGAGAGTTCAGTCGATGTTCGGTGCTCATGTCGATGACGGGGTTGACGTCCTGGAGAGGATCATGTACCGTCTCGCTGCCCTGTTCGTCAAGTACTTCTACAGTCCTGCTGTTATAAGGTGGCTCCTGAGGTTCGGGTTCCCTTTTGGCAAGCGCGTTGCCGTGGTGGGCGGTGACTTCGCAGGCTGCGAGCTGGCGGAGACCTTACTGGACCGAGGGAAGTTGGTCGCGATCGTAGAGGAGACCGGCCGGTTCGGGGCGGACGTTGAGATGACCCATAGGTGGGTCCTGCTGAAGAAGCTGAGGGAGGCTGGGGCCAGGATGATCAAAGGGGCCACGGTGGTTGAGATCACCGGCAAGGGATTGAGGGTAGCCCAGGGCGATTCGACCGAGCTCATCGAAGCCGATACGGTCGTGAAGGTTGGGATCACTGCCAACACAGAGCTTGCGCGCGAGTTGGAAGGCAGAGTCGCGGAGCTCCACGTCGTGGGCGACGGCGCCGAGCCCGGCAGGCTGATGGAGGCTGTCGCCTCGGGGTTCCTCGCCGGGCAGAAGGTCTAGAGAGCGTCTGAACATGAGGCTGATCGTATCGGGCCGGAGGAGGTCGCGTCGATGAGCGCTGGCAACGGTTTCGACGAAGAGCACGATGTGGTGGTGATAGGCGCGGGGATCGGGGGCCTGGCCTGCGCCGCCTACTTGGCGAAACGGGGCAAGAGGGTCAAGGTTCTGGAGCAGCACTACGTTCCGGGTGGGTGCTGCACGTCGTTCACGCGAAAAGGGTTCAAGTTCGATGCTGGTGTGCTGCACCTGACCGGGGGCAAGGAGAGCGGGGCATTCCAGCGCGTCCTGGCGGCACTGGAGATAGAGGATGAGTTGGAGTTCAAAGAGCAGTTCCAGAGGTTCGTGTTCCCGGACATGTCGTTCGACAGCAGCCGCGACATGAAGGACTTGCCCGAAACGCTGAAAGGCAGGTTCCCCTCAGAGTCCAAGGGGATAGAAGACATCTTCTCGGTCATAGGCAGCATCTACGACGATATCAGGAAGCTGCCCGAGATGTCGCCCCTGCTCACAAAGTACAGCGACAAGTCCTTCCAGGCCCTGCTGGATGAGTACATCGAGGACGTGAGGCTCAAGGCCCTCGTAAGCGCCAACTGGCACCTGTGGCACCCGAACTGGCGCAACTCGGCCATCGACTACGCCGCTCTCCTGGTGACTGAGCAGCAGCGCGGCTACTTCTATCCCACAGGCGGTATCCAGGCTGTCCCGGATACGCTCGTCAGGGCGCTCGAGAGGCACGGCGGGCAAATCGAGTACAGAACGCTGGTTGACAGGATCATTCTGGAGGGCGGCAAGGCCGTCGGGGTCCGGACGGCAAAGGGGAAGCGGATCCGTGCGGAGTGGGTCATGTCCAACGCCGCCGCCAGGCCGACGTTCCTGAACATGGTTGGCGAGGAGAACCTGCCGGCGGAATTCGTACGGACGCTGAACGGCATGGAGATCAGCCTGTCGTCGCTGTACGTGTACCTCGGAGTGGATATCGACCCGAGAACCGTGGGTCTAGATGCGCCGGAGACCATTGTCTATGAGACCTACGACAACACAGAGGAGTGGGAGTCACTTCTCCGGGGTGAGACGTCCGTGCCATGCTTCGGGATCGCCGTTCCCACCTATATGGACCCGAGTATCGCTCCGCCTGGCAAGCACGTTGTGATACTCATGACGATGGCCCCCTATCACCTGAGGGACAGGAGCTGGAGAGAGGAGAAGGAGAGAGCATCACATAAACTCGTCGGGAAAGCCGAGAGGCTGATCCCCGGTCTCTCGGAGCACATCCTGGTTCAGGACTCGGCAACGCCTTTGACATACGAGAGGTACACACTCAACTCGCTGGGAGCCGCCATGGGGTGGGCCTTCTCGCCCGGCATGTTCATGAGACGCCTGGACCAGAGGACGCCGGTGGAGAACCTCTACTTGGCCGGGCACTGGACGATGCCGGGTGGGGGCGTGCCTGCGGTCGCGCTATCGGGGCTGAGGGCCGCTCGCAGGATACTGGGTGAGTGAGTCGCCGCCTGGCCGCGACGTCCCCCACTCTGACCGGGGCAGGTGAGTATTGCGGGTCTAATGATCCCGGAATATCATAGCCTTGGTGGATACGTGCAACTCGATGGGTTGGCTGGCTGAACATGTCTACTTACGATGACCTCGCCGGGATGCTGATGCGCACCGACGCCATACAGACCGTTCTGGACTCTCTGAAGTCGGAGCCCGTCGCTTTGCTGTTCCACATCTACAGGGAATCGGAGAGAACGGGCAGCGGTGTCCCGGACCATCGCATTCCTCTCACGGGATACCTGAGGGACGTGGCCCTGCGTGCGCTCCTCGGGGCGGGCCTGATCGAGCGCACGGCCGGGGGCAAGCTATCGATCTACACATATCGGCCTACCGCACTCGGCCTGGAGTACTGCCGGAAGCTCGAATCCGAAGGGTGGAAGCCCGGCGCTTGACCTTTGCGCGATAGCGTGCGGGTGGCGGGCGGCCTTCGATCGCAAGGCGAGCCGGTATGAGGCGGGTCTGTGAAACCGAGAGTGGTACTGATCAGGTATTCCTGACTAGCATCGAGCCCGAACTGTATAGGCTTGTATTCGCTCTAAGAAATGCTCCCTCTCCCTTCCAAGGGAGAGGGTTGGGGCGAGGGTGTGCCCCTGCCCTTGATTCCTTTTCCTAATGAGGGTGAGTCGCCTTCTCCCTATCGGGGAGAAGGTTGGTTCTGTCCTTGCAGTTGTGGTGTATCGCGGTCTCCCTCTTCCCTGCGGGGAGAGGGTTGGGGTGATGGTATCAAAGCCTGCCTGATAGCCTCCATCACGCTATCCGTGTTCAAGAGGACTTCGTTGTTCCAGAACCTGAGAACCCGGTAGCCATTCTCTTCCAGCCATGCCGTGCGCTGTTGGTCCCGATCACGGTTCCCTGGTTCGTTATGGTGGCCCCCGTCGATCTCAATGACGAGCCTTCTCCCAAGGTTCACGAAATCGACGATGAAAGGTCCGATGGGCCACTGTCTCTTGAACTTCGCGCTCTCTATCTGCCTGTTCCTCAGTCTGTCCCACAGCGCCCTCTCTGCGTTGGTCTGGTTACGGCGCAGGTCGCGTGCGCGGGCTGTCTGTTCGGGTGTTCTCTTCATGTCCCCTCACTCCGGCTCTCTCCCCAGAGGGGAGAGAGGGAATTGGTGTGTGCTGAGTATTACCTCGGTCCCACCCCTCTATCGCAAGAGCAAGGCTCTTCCACTTGTCGCTCCCTCTCCCTGTGGGGGAGGTGGTGGGGACGCCACATCTGACAGTCCACGGCCACCGGATTCCCTCTTCCTGTGAGGGAGAGGGTTGGGAGGGTGCCTGGTGTGATCGTTTGCCATGCGAGAACCACATATCATCCCCTCTCCCTGTGAGGGAGAGGGTTGGGTGAGGGTGATTGGTAGCATTCTAGCAAGCTGCCTCTTCTTGTCAAACAGCGCCTTGACGGGCTTGGGGTCAAATCACTAGTATGCAGGGAGAGGAGCGTATGGGTCGGTGGTAAGGTCGAGAGTGGCGCTGATCAAGGGGGACGACAGGCAGGGGAACATCGACGCCGCCCTGCGTGCGGTCGAGGACGATATCGATCTGACCGGCAAGACCAACGTCTTCATCAAGGTCAACTTCGTCTCCACCACCAAGCCCCTTGCTGCCACGCATGTCGACGCGGTACGCGCCGTTCTGCGCTTCGTACGGGAAAGGTATGATGGCAGGATCACAGTGGGTGAGTCCACCATTGTACCTGCTCGCGAAGGGTTCACGAACTACGGATACCAGGGCCTGGTAGACGAGTTCGGGGTTGAGCTGGTGGACATGAACGATGGGGAGTGGGTGAAGGTCGGAGTCTATGATGCCCATCTGGACCCGATGAAGTTGAGGTTCTCCAAGACCGCCGCCGACAGCGACTACCGGATCGTCGTTGGGCCGCCCAAGACGCACGACGTGGTGGTGGTGACTCTGTCGATCAAGAACCTGGTCATGGGTGCCCTGTACTACAGGGTCAAGAAGGGGTCGGGCGGAGCTGTCCGGGGTGTTCTCAAGAGGGCCTACTATAGCTTGCCGTCATCCGTGAGGCAATCGGCGAGGGTATCGAGGGCGCGTGACACGGCGGCGGCACAGGTGGGCGGCGACAAGCGTAAGATGCACCAGGGCTACCCCGTACACAACCTGAATCTCTATCTGGTAGCTGCTGCCTACCTGCCCCATCTCAGCGTGATCGACGGCTTCGTGGGAATGGAGGGTGAGGGCCCGGAGGGCGGTGATCCTGTGGACTGGGGCGTGGCGATTGCCAGTACGGACCCGCTGGCCGCAGACTGCCTTGCCACTCGCCTGATGGGGTTCGATGTGGAGGACGTGGGATACCTGTGGTATTGCTGGCAGAAAGACTTGGGCGCGGGCAGCATCGATGAGATGGAAATCCTGGGAGCGGACCCTGAGGCCTGTCGGCGGCCGTTCCGGCCCCACCGGCTGGTCGAGGCACAGAAGCAGTGGCGCGACGCGAGGGTAGCTGCGCTGCTAGGGCTGTGAACGCGCATGCAAGGGGTGGATTTTGATGTGGGGTGACGAAGGCGCGGTTACAGGGTAGCCCGGGGCTTGCCAGGCGTTGCCGGTCCTGTGTACGGGGGAACCCGGAGCTATTTGTTCAGTAGGGCCTCGACGTCGCCGCGCCTGAACCTTCGGTCGCGACGAGGCCCAATGCGCTGGGCCTTGATAACGCCTTGTTCCGTCCACCCCCTGAGGGTGTTGCTGTGGACATTCAGGAGGCGACTGGCTTCCCTGATTGTCAGGAGATCCTTCCGAGAGTCGTCCCTGCCCATACTGGTCACTCCCCACCCGGCTCGGGTGCTGTGTTCGCATTGACTATAGCGACTATAGCCCATGGTTGGTGGCTCAACATCACCCAAAAGGACTGATTTGGCATGGGTAAGAGGTAGGGGGTGGCACTCGGTATGGCCCCGACGTCGTTGCCCTCTGGCTACGATTATCCTATGTTGCTGGACGCGCGGCGTATTTATGTCTAGAATACTGGCACGGCGGTCGGGCCAAGGGCCGGGTCGCTCGTTGTTGTCCAAAGGTCAATGTTTTCGCCCGCGTCCGCGTAGTGGGGCGTCTCGGTTCACTGTGAGATGTTACCCAAGCTGATCGCTCTGTTCGTTCTCGTACCGCTCGCCGAGTTGGCAATCCTTGTCTATCTGGGTACCGTGATCGGGCCGTGGTACACTATCCTCATCGTGGTGGTGACCGGGCTGGTGGGCGCGGTTCTGGCGAGAAGCCAGGGGTTGGCGACACTGGCCAGAATACGCGGCAACCTGGAACGCGGTATCCTCCCTTCTGCGGAGATATTCAATGGCGCTCTTATCCTCTTGGGCGGGCTGCTGCTGCTGACCCCTGGTCTCATGACCGACATTATCGGGCTTGCCCTGCTGGTTCCCCGGACGCGCTCCTGGGTGGGTAGAAGACTTCGCCACAGCGTCGAACACAGGATCGAGAGCGGGAGGGTCCGCTACTGGGAGATGCGCTGAAGATTCGCGCCGGTGGGCACTTGACTCGCGTAGCGGAAGCACCGAATCCTCCCCCGTAGCTGTATACAAAGGGCTATTCCCCCCGGCTGTTGGCCGTGGCGTGACCAGTACTAAGGGCTGCCCTTCGCCGGGCGGCCCTCTGCTGCGATTGACGACAACAAGGCCGACCTTCCCACGGTGATGTACATGGGGCTGTACGCAGGCTGCAGAACAACAGCGATGGGCACGATGCCCCACACGGACATCGACAAGGCACTGGAATTGGCCATGAGCCTTGATATCCCCTTCTGGCCACAGCTGGCTCGATTGAGCTATAGCGAAGACATGTTTGTCCAGTTCTCGCGCGACTTCCCGGGCGTGACGATAGACGCCGAGGCCCGGAGGATAGTCTTCAGCCGCGAGAGGTTCCAGGAGGAGTTCGCTGCTTACTCCGAGAGGATCGAAGAGCCTGCGAGTCTGGCGATCAACAGCGACGTCTCGATAACCTACGAAGCCTTCCTCAAACAGGACCTGCGCAACTACCACGCCATTCGCGGCCAGGTCACCGGCCCGATCAATCTCGGCTTCCAGGTGATCGATGAGGGGGGCAGGCCGATCATCTACGATGAAGATGTGAGGGGCATTCTGTTCGATTTCATCCAGAGGAAGGTGAACGTACAGTATGAGCAGTTGGTGGAAAGGAACGACCATGCCTTCGTCTGGCTGGATGACCCCGGTTTCTGGTGGGTGTTCAGTGGCGTCACCGGCTACAACGATGGCCAGGCGGCAGCCGACTACGCGGAGTTCCTGAGCGGAATCGAGGGCCCTAGGGCGCTGCATATGTGCGTCAATGTGAATCTGCCGTACCTGTTGGATCTCGGCATCGACTTGTTGTCGGTGGACGCCTACCAGTTGGAGACGATGCCGAAGGAATACGCCAAAGCGCTAGGCCGTTTCATCGAAGGCGGCGGCATAGTCTGCTGGGGAATTGTGCCTACGGAGCCGAACCAGCTTGATATCGAGTCCGCGCAGACGCTCGGAGCGCGACTGACCCATTACTGGGAGGTCATCGTGCGGAACTCCGGCACCACGCTCAGGACCGTAGCTGAGCATTCGCTCCTTGCACCTGCGAGATGCTGTCTCAAGAGCCCGGAGGCACGCGGTTTGCCCGGCCCTGAAACCTGTGCCGGGGTGGATCGCAACAACGGCACGACTAGGACTGAAGAAGAGCGACTGGTTGAGACGGCTTTCTCGCATCTGAAGGAAACATCCCGAATACTCAGAGAGGAACTCGGTGTCTAGGGCCACAGGTTCGCGCACAGACTTCAGCCCGGCAAGCGGGGGGGGAATGCGGTGACCGCTGAACCTGCGAGGGAGCAACGCATCGTGCGTTGCGATGGTGGAGGCTGAAGTTACTTCTTACTGTCGCCGACTCTCACTCTGCCCCAGATAGCCACACACCGGGCCAGGTCATCGATGCCCTGAGAGGCAGCTTCCGACTCCCTGATGAAGCACAGGTTCATATAGTTGTTGAGCACGAGTGCTCCCACGCCCTCGATGGCCGACCGCACGGCGGCGAGTTGGGTGATGATGCTTTCGCACTCGCGTTCGCTTTCGATCATTCTCTGGACGCCGCGAATTTGCCCCTCGATCCTCCGCAAGCGCTTGATGAGGGCGTCGCGAGATACCGGTTCTTCAGTCATAATATGCTCCCCAAGGGTGGTTGACTCCGGGCCCATCCACGAGGCAGGCCCCGACTGTCGTAGGCTATCTGCTAACCCCGCTAGACCAGATGTCTCATTGTATCACATGTCGTCGCCTGCCTGCCAAGCGCCCGGTTGGCCAAAGTGCCGCTGTACGGCGGTGCCGTTGGCGGCTGACTCACGGGGCTCGGCGCTGGCTTGCTTCATACGATGTAAGGCAGGATGGTTGTGGGAGGTGATTGACAGATAATATACCCTTTGCATGCAACATAGGTTGACAGTACATACGAGTTGTAATATGATGTCACGTGGCTCGGTAGGATTGAAGCATTCGATTGTCTGGGTACGGGGGTAGGGCAAGCGGGTTAGTATGAGTTCCTCCACAACCATCGCTGGTGCGGCGTGCAGTCGCTCAGGCCGATGTTGAGCATACAGAGGCCCAAAGATTATAGGGAGGGAATGAATGAGACGACACAGGTTGGCCCAGATCGCGTTGGTGCTGTGTATCGCACTCCTCATCGCGCTCATGCCGCTGCTGACTGGATGCAACGGTGAGGAGGAACCGACGGCGACACCGACGCCACAGCCCACAGCGGAGCCTACAGCCACAGCGGAACCAACGGTAGAGCCTACGCCTGAGTTGACGCAGTTCCAGATGATACAGGGGGCCGTTGCTCAGTATTTGATGAGCCCGGCCTCGAACATCAGTGCGGATGACCTGTTCACCCTCATTACCGATGGTGACGAAAGCAACGACCCGTACATCATCAGCCTTCGCAGTGCGGAGCACTACGCCGCCGGGCACATCGAGGGAGCCGTGAACATGACGTTCGCGGAGGTCTTCAGCGCACAGAACTTGATGGACATGAACGCGGCTGGCAAGCCGATCGTGGTCTACTGCTACACGGGCCAGACTGGCTCCTGGACCGCCGCCCTGCTCGGCGTCCTCGGCTTCGACGTGCAGAACCTGCTGCATGGCATGAGTTCGTGGTCAGATGATCCGGCGGTGTATGGCACCCGCTTCGACCCGGACACCGATCAGATGGACTTCGCAACAGAGACCGAGGCCAACGATCCTACAGAGACCTATGACTATCCCTCGCCGGACTGGTCACCCGCAATGCCTACCGCTGACGCCACTCTGTTCGCTGCCATCAATGCGAACTCCTACAGTGGGAACATCATCAGTGCCAGCGACGTATTCGACCTGATCACCGATGGCGATGCGGAGAACGATCCGTTCATCATCAGTTGCCGGGGTGCGGCGGACTACGCCAAGGGTCATGTGCCGGGCGCGGTGAACATATCGCTCGGCTCCCTGGCCGACAACCTCGACAGGATCCCGTCCGATGGTGAGGTCGTCGTCTACTGCTACACCGGCCAGTCGGCTGCCCAGGCAACGGCCCTTCTCAGGATACTTGGCTATGATGCCAAGAGCATGAAGTTCGGCATGTGCGCGTGGAGCAGCGACCCCGAGATCAACGCCGGAAAGTGCTTCAATAGTGCGAATGTTGCGGGATACGCGACGGTAGCCTCCGAATAGAGCACTCCTGCTCGATTGGTCCATGAAAGGCCAGGCGAGGGAAACCTCGCTTGGCCTTCTCTCTCGTCGAGTCCGTCCGCCGTGGTGGAGTTAGGGGAGGTTGAGAGGTAGACTGGATATTCGATAAGAAAGGTAAGGAAAAGTAAGGTTGACAAGAGACATAAGCGTATTTAGACTCACCCCGTGAGTATCATCGTGCCTTGCGGCACACTCGTGTAGGAGTGGTATTCCCCGTTCCCTCCATGGGAGGGACGGGGATTCTGTTTGTAGGGGGATACTCGGGGTTGCCCGCGATGGGGCGGGCAGGGGAGTTGATGATGGGAGACTTCAGAGGTCGTCTGTTCGGAGGCGTGCGGCTCGTTTTTGCGCTGGTGTTGATAACGTCACTTGCCTTGACGACATTGCCGTCCGTGGCTGGCGCGGTGGAGGAGGGGCCGGGAGAGGCCGATTCTCCCGAGCTGCAGATGCCTGCGACAGAAGACAGCGGTGCGGATGTTGTCGTTCTGGACTCCGATGGGGCGTCGACCGTTCTGGATGTGGTGGTGCGGTCGGTCGACGAGCAGTCGATCCAGGCAGATGGCCAGTCTTTCCAGTCTCTCTCCCTCTCCGGTTATGGCAGCACGGCGGAAGTGGGCAAGCCCGAGTTGCCCGTGATCCGTGAGGTGATCGCTGTTCCCGACGGGGCCACGATAACAGCCACCGTCACCGATTCGTCCTATTCAACAAGCCCCGGCTACAGGGTGTACCCCGTGCAGGAGCCTGAGGTCGATGGCGGTCCCGTAGCGGGTTTCACGATCGACGAGGGGTTCTACTCCGTCGACGCGTTCTACCCCCAGGGCATTGTCGAGATCGACGAGCCTGGGATATGGCGGGATCTCACTGTCGTTGGGGTGCAGGTCAACCCGGTCCAGTACAATCCCGCCACCGGCGAGGTCAGAGTCTACGATCACGTTCAGTTGAGGCTTGACTACACCGGCGGCAGCATGGCCCCGAAGACGGTAGCGCCCAGTTTCGCCCGCATGTATGAGAGCGCTATTCTCAACTACGACTCTCTTGACATAACAGAGGCGTACGAGACCTACGAAGACCATGAGGGTGCCTACGATACAGCCGCCGCGATACCCGAGCTGGATGGGGCCGAGTTGGATGGTACTCCGTATGACACGTCGATCAAGTTCCTCTCTATCAGGAACGATTCGTGCTCCGACTGGAGCACGCTGAAGCCCCTGCTGGAGTGGCACAAGAAAGAGGGCCTGCCGTACGTCTCGTTGGTATATAGCACGACTCCTACGGCCGCCGACGTCAAGGATGACATTGAATACTACTACAATAACTATGGAATCGAGTACGTTCTGCTCGTCGGGGACATCAGCTACATACCCTGGCAGCAGAACTGGGGTGGGGGCGCTTGGCCCAACGATCTTCCCGGGGACCAGTGGTACGCTTGTATAACAGGCAGCCCTGACATGTACGCGGATGTCGCGATAGGGCGGCTGTCCGTCACCAGCGACGCGCAGCTGCAGCAGCAGATCGACAAGATACTCGAGTATGCGCAGAGCCCGCCTGCAGGGATCTGGGCGAATCGTGCCGTGCTCATGGCACATAGAGAGGGGGCTCCCGGCAAGTACCAGGGCTGCCTCGAAGAGATACGGACGGCTACTTACAGCGATTCCTTCACTTTCTGGACGGAGTACGGCGCGGCGGCGGCTCAGGGCGGTGACGATGCCACGAACGCGGATGTCACGTCGGACGTGAACACCGGCGTCGGAATCTTGAACTACAGGGGCCACGGCGGCGACGGCGCTACGTACGGGCCTCCATACGGCGAGTTCTGGGGCACGAACTGGAACACGTCCTATGAGGAGTACACCGTTACCCAAGCTCATGGACTGGCCAACGGCGACTACACCCCTGTGGTGTTCAGCATCTCCTGCACCAATGCCTGGCTCGATGCGGCCAACGAGGTGCTCGGCGAGGCGTATGTGAAGGACAGCGACTCGGCTGTCGCTTTCCTGGGCGCTTCCAGGCCATCCTATACGACACCTAACCATGATTTCGACAAGAACCTGTTCGATGCCATCGGCAACGAGTACATAACCAGGCTGGGTTGGGTCCTGAACGATGCCAACGCTGAGCTTGTCGCGAGCTATGGCTCGACCTCGTATGCCATGGACAACGTCAAGATGTATCTGTGGCTGGGCGATCCGGCGCTCGACCTGTGGACGGGCAGCCCGCAGACGCTTGTTGTCGACCACCCCACTGCGGTCATGACCACCATGGACGTCACGGTACAGGACGTTCTCGCCAATCCCGTGGCGAATGCGCTGGTCTGCCTGTACAAGTACGGCGACATCTATACCTACGGATACACCAATGCCCTCGGCGAGGCGAGCTTCAGCTTCAGCCCCAGCACCGACGGCGTGATGGACATCGTCGTTACCAAGCACAACTACTACCCCTACGAGGGCACCGTCGACGTAGTGCCATTGGATAACTCGATCACCAACATCGCTTTCAGCCCGTCATCGCCCTACTCCCTCTGCAATAGCGATCACGTCGTTATGACGTTCGACTACTCCACCGACGAGGGGGATGAGGTCCGGGTCCAGGTGACCCCGTTCACCAATGGCTCACCTTCTCCGAACTACGGCTGGAGCGGGTGTAGCGAATTACCTTATCCCGAGGGCAGCGGCAGTGTCTGGTTTACGATCTTGTCCGGCGACACAACCGTGGACGAGGTCCGGGTTCGGCTGTGCAGGAGCGACTGGAGCGTGCTGATCGAGTTCTTTGCGCCTGTCGACTATACGTTCGGGCGTTCGATAGAAAGCATCGCGATGGACCCCGTCTCGCCCGCCACCCTCGTCTTCGGTGAGCCGGTGAACATCGATTTCGACTACTACACGTGCGAGAGCAGCGGCGTAAGGATATTCGTGACCCCCTATACGAGCGGCTCGCCCACACCCAACTACTTTGCGAGCGGCTCCGACCTTTATCCCCAGGGCAGCGGGAGCGGGAGCGGCTGGTTCACGATTGACACAGGGAGTGTGACCGTAGACCAGGTTCTCTTCGAGATGACCGATGCCGCGCAGACAGTAACGCTGCTCGATTTCTTCGTGGATGTGCAGTACGACTACGCCAGCCCCCCGGACATCTGGGCTGAACCTACCGGAATAGACATAGAGCTGTACCCGGACTCCAACTGGGGTGGTACGTTGCGGATAGGCAACAATGGGGAGACGGCGCTGGAGTACAGCCTGGCCGATGTGGAGACCACCGGCGGCCCGTTCTTCGATTGGGTGACGATCACCCCTGACCCTCTGCCGCAGGGCACCTCCGGCACGTTGACGGCTCAGGTTCATGATCCTGACGGGTTGGGCGATATCGCCTGGGTCAGGTGGTGGGTGACCGTGAATCCCACTGATGGCCTCTACATGTACGATGACGGAGCGCACGGGGACGGCGCGGCGGGGGACGGTGTGTATGGTTCGGGGGTATTCGGCACGACCTTCTATGGTGAGGAGGTTCCCCTGACCTTCCAGGCTGGTGATACTGCTGGCAACCTCGGCCATACGTCGTACGCAATACAGCTTACGGACAGCGGCGGAGACGCTGCGACCGACCAGTTGGCGTCCGGTGTACCGGCGGTTGATGTAGAACCGGCTACGCCGCCGGAGAGCGGGGATGGCACTGCGCCGGATATTAGCTCGAACGATGAGGCATCACCTTCATCCGCAGGTGGCGAAGGTGGGGCCGTCGACTCGCCGGGCTTCGCCGATATCCATTTCAGCTACGACCTTCAGGCCGCCACCGGCGAGATTCAGAGTTTGGGTGTCGAGTTCGATGGCACCTATTTCTACGTGACGGGCGGGAACTCCGGTGGCGATCCGAACAAGGTCTACGTGTTCGACCGGAAGGGCGACTACTACTATTCGTTCGATCAGGACCCCGCCTACTCCAGCCCTGGCTGGGGCTGGCGTGATCTGGCATGGGACGGGACCTATCTCTACGGCAGTGACAGTACGAACATAGTCCAGTTCCAGACAAATGGCATTGTTGTCGACACGATACCCGGTCCCGGCATCAACCCGTGCCGCGGCCTGGCCTACGATGCGGCGACGGATCATTTCTGGACCGCAGGCTTCAACACGGGCATCTACGAGATAGACAGGGCTGGGACGGTCATCAACACGTTCTCCAGCAACTACGCTATCTACGGCCTGGCGTGGGACAATGCCTGCCCCGACGGGCCCTGGCTGTGGGTGTTCGCTCAGGAGGGATCGCCTGCTGTCACCGTCTATCAGTTCGATCCCGTAGCCGGGGTGTACACGGGCGTGTCCTTCACCAGCGTGGGTGATGTGGCTGGCGGTGCCTGCTTCACCACCGAGTTGGAGCCGCCCTATGGCATCCTCGCGGTCGTGGGACAGGGCTTCCCAGACAGGCTGGTAGGCCATGAGGTGTGCCAGCTCGACTGTGACTGGATGGACGAGTGGCCGTCAACCGGCACCGTGCCTGCCTACACCTACGATGAGGTAGAGATCAGCATCGACAGTAGCGGGCTGGTTGCCGGTGAGTACACAGCCGAAATCCACATAGCCAATAACGATCCGGACGAGGACCCGACGATCATACCGGTCAAGCTCACTGTTGTCCCGGAGCCTAATGTCTGGGTCGATCCCCCGGTTGTCGAGGTGGAGATGCTCCCCCAGTCAGGATGGAGCGGCACCCTGGCGATCGGCAACTCCGGGGAGGGGACACTCAACTTCAATGTGGTTGACGTCGAGACGACGGGCGGACCGTGTTTCGACTGGGTCGCCCAGGACCCCGATCCGCTTCCGTGGGGCTCATCTGGCAAGATAGAGGCCCAGGTACACGACCCGGACGGGCTCGGGGACATAGACTACGTGAAGATATGGTTCACCGAGTACCCGTCCTACTGGACTTACATGAACGACAGCGGCACCGTGCCTGACGCGGTGGCTGGCGATGGTATTTATACCTGCACCACGCCTGGCGTCTATCCCAGCGAGGACTTCGGGCTGATGCTCCAGGCCAGGGACCTGGCCGGGAACCTTGGCCACATATCGATGGAGTTCCACGCCGAGCTCGCTCCTGCCGCGGCATCGATGGGGGCCGATCCGACCGATTGGGATGGCGGCGACTGGAACCTGGACGTGGTGAGACCGTTGGCGGTGCGGGACGCCCCGATGGGCGGCGAGACCGATGAGGTAGTCCCCGCTGGATCGGCGGAGACCAGCTCATCCGGTGGGAACGAGGGCACGGACGCGCCGGGCTTCTCGGACATACGCTTCACGTACGACGTGGAGGGTTCTTCGGGTGACTATCAGTGCCTCGGTGTCGAATTCGATGGCACCAGGTTCTATGTGACCGGTGGCAACTCCGGTGGGGAGCCTGGAGCCCCGAACAAGGTACACATGTTCGACAGGGCGGGATATTACCTGGGCTCCTTCGATCAGGACCCCTTGTACTCCAATCCTTATGACTGGGGCTGGCGCGATCTTGCCTGGGACGGTATGTACCTCTATGGCAGCGGCAGTTCGTACATCTACCAGTTTGAGACCGATGGCACAGTTGTCGGCAACATAACCGGACCTGGCATCAGCCCATGCCGCGGCCTGGCATACGATCCTGCTACCGATCACTTCTGGGTGGTGGACTGGGCCAGCGACATCTACGAGATAGAGCGCACAGGTGCGATAGTCAATCAGTACGCAAACGCACATTTGGTGTATGGTCTGGCCTGGGACGATGTCTCCCCCGGCGGGCCCTGGCTCTGGACCTTCGCTCAGGAAGGGTCGCCGGCTGCCACCGTGTATCAGTTCGATCCGGTGGCCGGCGTCTACACTGGTGTTTCATTCTCGAGCACCGGCATAGCCGCCGGCAGCTGCTTTACGACAGAGCTCGAACCACCCTACGGGGTGCTCGTTGCGTTGAACCAGGGCTCCCCTGATATGCTTGTCGGCCACGAGATCTGCCAGCTCGACTGTGACTGGCTGTATGAGTGGCCGGACTCTGACTCGGTCATGCCGGCGTCGGTGGGTGGAGTCGAGCTGAACATTGATACGCACGGCATGGAACAGGGCGAGTACACGGCCGAGGTCTTTATCGAGAGCGACGACCCGGACGAGGATCCCAGGGTCGTGGTCGTGCAGCTTACAGTATTGCCTGTGCCCAACATCGATGTCGAGCCGAGAGGAATCGACATAACCCTGCCTCCGGACACGACATGGAACGCGCCCATAGTCATGCTCAACAACGGCGACGAGGACTCGGAGCTCGGATATCAGATGGTGGACACCGAGACCACGGGAGGGCCCTTCATCAAGTGGGCCAAGTCCGTTCCCAACCCCATACCACAAGGGGACGGCGCGGCTCTCATGGCTGAAGTCACTGACCCCGATGGGCTGGCTGATGTGGACAGCGTCAGATTCTGGGTCACGATGAGTCCGGGTGACGGGAGCTACATGCACGATGACGGGGCGTGGCCCGATGAAGTCGCCGGGGATGGCATATACACTGCATCGGTGGGTGGTGCCTCCATGTACGGCCCCGAGTTCGGCGTGACCATCGAGGCCACCGACATGGGCGGCTCCGTTTGCCACATCACCCATGTTCAGCGCATCGTTCTCAGTGATGTCGGAGAGGCCTCCGGCAGTTACTCCGGGCGCTCGGACCTCGACGCTGCGGAGGGCTTCGAGTTTCTCTACTGGGAGGAGGTGGCCGTAGCAGAAGGCGAGGTCAACGCTGAGGGAGTCACCAGCGCTGTGAAGGCTGCCTACACCTGGGGCGACGTCGACGGCGGCAGCCGGAACATACTTGTCTACGCCGACGATACCTTCGTCGAGCCCGGCCAGTCCTACGTCGAGCGGGCGCTCCGGTTTCTGGGTCTCGCGTACACGTGCTACTACGCAGACTACGACGGTTTCGGTGCGGCGCTAACCGGCGGCTCCTGGGACCTGGTCCTTGTATCGCACAACACCTACTTCCAGCTCGGCAACTGGTGGTCCGAGATCGAGGACTACGTCAACGCCGGCGGGACGGTTGTGCTCGAGACGTTCGACATCGATGGTTCGAACAGCGAGGCGACTACCCTGTGGGATACCCTCGGTGTGAGTCAATCGAGTGACATGAGTTCACCTGAGCCGCTGTACCGGTGGCAACTGGCCCACCCGATCTTCCAGGGTATCGAGACTCTTTCAGACCTGTCTACGTACACTTTGGAGTATGGCGACAATGGTGACAAGTGCGATGCGGTGGGTCCGACGCTCTCGGTTGCCGGATTCACGGCGAGCCCGACTGCGGGCCAGGGCGGCGTGTTCAGTGGGTCGATAGTGAACAGCTTCATTATATCCAACTTCCGCTCCGATGACGATGGTGACGGCAGGCTGGACGCGGTTGAGCTTTGGAAGAACGAGATCATGTACAGCATGTTCGGCTCGGACTGCGACTGGCTGGACGAGAGCCCGACCGAGGGTTTTCTGCCGTACAACGGGTCGGACAATGTGATGTTGACCATCGATACGTCAGGACTGGCCCTGGGCGAGTACTCCGCCGAGATCTACATCGCGAGCAACGATCTGGACGAGGGCGTGACGTTTGTGCCGGTGCGCCTCACAGTCGCGCCTCCGATCCAGACAGGTAGAGTTCTGTTCGACGAGACACATGACCCGGCTGTGTCCGTCGGGAGCACGTTCGGGCATTGGATCGAGTTGCTCAGGGCGTGGGGGTTCGTTGTAGATAGGGAGACGACAGTCCCCACGACATACGGTGAGCTGCTCGACGGCTACTGTGCGGTCGTTATCCCTGAGCCGACCGAAGACTACACTGACGACGAGATTGCTGCCCTGGAGGACTATGTTGACAATGGCGGCGGTCTGCTCGTCATGGGAGAGTATGGCTGGTGGGCTCAGTCAAGTGGTGTGTTTCCGGTGGTCAACGAACTCGCGGACCCATTCGGCATGTGGTTCAACGACGACACGGTGTATGACGACTTGCACAACGACGGGTACAGCTTCTGGCCTATTGTCCCTCACTTCGACGCGTCCGTTGTTGGCTCAAACGTTGATGAGATTGTGGAGTACGCGGGCTGCTCGGTTGGAACTACCGGGCCTGCTTTCCCCATTGCCTGGGGATATAGCTCGGCCTTCACAATAGCTGACGGAGACTCGGTCGGTGACGCCGCCGCGAGCGGCGAAGGGCTGCCGGGAGGGGATGTGCAGGCCGCTGCGAGGCCGGTTGCGGAGAACGAGGAGCAGGACAACAACGATATTGGAGAGGTCAATCCGAGCACGGGTGAGGTTTTTGCACCAGCTTCCGAGGCTGTGGAGCTGACACCGTTGCTCGAGACCGATGGCGGTTACGACGTTCTGTGGGACCTTACCCACGGCGTAAGCTTAGGCTATGAGCCTTCCAACAGATACTCCAGCCTCGCCAGTCTACTGGGGAGCGCTGGCTACACTGTTCATACGACGACTTCGGGAGTAGAGAGCGTCGATCTCGGCAATTATGCAGTGCTCGTTGTCTGCCTGGGCTCGGCCTGGACCACAGCCTACACGGCGGGCGAGGTGGCAGCGATCGAGGAGTTCGTCCAGAACGGTGGCGGCCTGTTGGTGCTGGGCGACAACACTGACTGCCCGAATGCAAACATCAACCCGGTTGCGCAGGAGTTCGGGACGACGTGTGGCCTTTCATATCTGAGCCCGCCGGACCTCTACATATGGGACATGGATGGGCACCCCATCTTCGACGGTGTGTCGGAGTTCTATCTGAGGGCTGCCGGAGAGTTGGGGGTGGTCTCGCCGTCCCAGGAGGTGGCATGGACGCCGTCGGACGGCGGGGAGCCGGTGGTGAGTGTAGCCGAAGCCGGCGCTGGAAGGGTTGTAGTCGTCGGTGACTTCAACCTGTGGGACAACGACTACATAGTGAACTCCCAGAACCAGTTGCTCGCCGAGAACACGTTCAACTGGCTGGCCGAGCCCTCTCAGCCTGGCCCGCCGGTCATGGCCGCTTCGCTGTTCGGCGATGGCCGGGCCATGATTATCGGCGACAGCAACCTGTTTAGACCCTTGGATACTGACGACGACAGCCCTGGCGCGCTCTACGAGTACGACAACCATGCACTCGCTCTGAACATCATCGACTGGCTGTGCCAGCCATGGCCTGATCTGGAGATCGTGGAGAAGTGGGAGGACCCAGCCGCACCGAGGAAGCACCTGCACTCCATCGAGGAGCCGCCGCTTTACCCGGGGAAACCCATAGAGAAGCCGGTGGGCACGGACTGGCATGAACTCTACCCCGACTACTGCAACAAGTATGAAATAGACGGATGGAAGGAGCTGACCCCGGACGGAGTCCTGAGCCCTGGAGATATAGTGTCTCTGGAGGGCGTGGACCACGCGGTCGAAGACCTTACTGCCACCATGTTTGTTACGCCTGATGGTGGCGACCAGATAGCATTGGAGCTGACCCGGGGATACGATCACGTGATGGGTGCTGTGGCCAACCCCGAGGGCACCTACTGGTACAGAGTATACCCCGATGCCTTCGAGGACTACCTGGTGGCCAAGTGGAAGGATGGGGGGGACACCGGACTCAGCGCTGGTGACCTTATTCTTCTCGTCGATGTGGAGACGGGGGCGGAGATCTCATGCGACGTAGACGAAGTGGCATGGGACCTGATCGTCAGCCCGATTCTCGAGGAGACCCCGAACAGCTATGTGGTCTGCTACCAGGTGGCGAACACGGGCGACGAGGTAGCGCCCGCGGGCCACTCCGTGACTCTGTACGTCGATGGGATGAAGGTGGAGCACAAGGTAGTCCCTGTTGACCTTGCGCCGGACGGCACCTACATAGACTGCTTCAGGACGGTCGTCGAGTGCACGCTGAACCAAGATGTGGTAGTCGTCTGCGCAGACAACTATGACCAAGTCAACGAGTTGCGGGAGTTCAACAACTGTGCGGAGAATATCTACGTCTGCCCGTGCGAGCCGAGCATCGACGTGCAGAAGATGGTCTGGGATGAGTGCTCGGAGACTTGGGTCGAGGTTGCGTGCGTGCCCGTGGAGTCCGCTGCAACGTTCCGGGTCATCGTGGAGAACACGAGCGATTGCTGTGATCTGGTGTACATGGAGGTCTCAGACTGGCTGGTACTGGGTCTTGCCTACGTTCCCGGTAGTGCGACGGTGAACGGCGTGCCTACGGAGCCCATGGGTGAGGACCCGTTGACATGGAACCTGGAGTTGGCGCCTGTGCCGCCGGGAGGCAATGTAACCATCGTGTTCGACGCCATGGTCGTTGATTGGGGCGCTGACCCGTTCGGCAACCTGGTCGAGGTCCAGGCATGGTGCGAGGGCAACCCGACACCGGCTGCTGGCGGCGATGACGCTGCGGTGCAGCCGTGTATTCTCGGCGATGCCAACATGAACGGCAACGTCAACATGCAGGACGTCACATACATCGAGCTAATAATCCTGGGATACCTGGATCCGACGTGTGGTGCGGACGCGAATCAGAACTGCACGATCAACATGGGTGACGTAACGACGACCGAGTTGATAATCCTCGGCTACTTGTAACGGCAAGAACAAGATGGTCGTACCCAAAATTGGGTATTGTCAAGACGACATAGTTATGGTAAACTACCGCGCGAGGAGGGAGCAGCCATGAAGAAGATCCGATTGCTGGCGGTGTTGGGGATCCTGGTGGCACTGGTGGTGGCTATCTTGCCTGGGCAGGCGCTGGCGCAATCGCCGGTGGTGGTAACGGCAAGCGCACCATCCGAGGTGCCGGAGGGTGGCACATTCACAGTCTCGATAGAGATTGGCAATGTCGAGCTACTCAACAGTGGCCAGTTCGAATTGGTATATGATGAGACAGTGATCCAGGTAACCAGCATATCGACGGGTGTGCGCGCTGGGGATTTTCTTGCTCCTGGGTCGACGGTAATGGCCAGCCAGATGGGTGGGACAAATACGGTGAGGGTCATTTTTGCCTATCCAGGTGCGGGCCCTGGTGCTGGTATTACTGGAAATGGGACCCTTGTTGAAATCGATTTCGATGTGGTTGGTACTGTATGCAACACAAGTGTGTTTGACTTCAGCACGGCTTTCGAGGAGTTGTTGATCAGCGACTGGGCAGAGACCATCCCATCGGATTGGGTAGGGTGCTCAGTTCACGTCTGTCAACCGAGAACGCTTCTGTCCATAGTTGGAGGCTCTGGTGATGGGGACACTGATGCCATGCCAACTGAAGTGGACGCATTCTCCCCGGGTGAGACTGTTGCTGTCGTGGGCTATGGCTTCACGCCCAATCGGGAGTACGAGCTGTACATCCAACCCTACGAAATGAACCTTTATGTTGACGAAGGTGACACGCTTGACCCGCTGTTGGACCCCAGCGGGACAGCACCGAAGCAGGTAACGTCGGATGCGTACGGTGTCATCGGCCCGGTCGACTTGTGGGCAATCCCGTCTTCGGGGCAAGAGGGGACATACTGGGAGATTGTAGCTGATGACGTTGGATCTGGCTGCACTGGTGGCGGCATATACAACGCCGCTGAGGATGGTCTGGATGCGCTCGCCCTTGATGAAGAGGGGTTCTACGTTGTCCCAGAGGCTCTGACCATCGTGCTGTTCTCGCTCGGTCTCGTGGGAGTCGGCGGCTACTACGCTATTCGCAGGCGCCGGGGTTCCGCGACTGAGGCATAGGCGCAACTGACTAGCTGGTGTTTCCAAGGAGACGGCGAGCGTAGCTCGCCGTCTCCTTCTCATTCCATCCATGCTTTGACTCGGGTGTGCTCAACAGGTATCATCGTTCGTGTAGGCTGATTCCATGACTTTCCTGAGGAGATACTCTCTTGTCGTAGGCGGGCTGGCACTTGCCGTCGTGGCGATAGTGCTCATTACTGTGCCCGGTGATGTCCTCGCCCTGCAGGCTACTTTCATAAGCAGCGAGTTGCACCACGCTGCGGACAGCGAAACACGTGTCCGAACGAAGCTGGATTTCGGGGATGCTGAGCATATGAAAAGCATCCCGAAGAACCTGGATATAGGGAGTGGGGTTGAATTCGGGTCGTCCGAGGTGACAGAAGAACTGGGAGCGGAACTCGTACTTCTTCGCACCTACCTGCACAAGCCGTATCTTCCGGTGCACTTCATTGTCGTCCAGAGCGAGGACCCAACCTCATTCCACGATCCTCCGACCTGCTACCGTGCGTGTGGCTGGGATATCGAGGAAGATGGATGGGAGGATATATCTGTGCCTGATGCGAGTTGGACGGCAGGGGCTGAGGCGATCTCGCTTCGAGCCAGGAAGCTGGTCGTGTCAAAGCCTTCATCGGAGGGGGGCATGGAGCGGGAGGTCGTACTCTACTTCTACGTGAAAGGTCGGCTTTTCGAGGATACTGTCACAATGGTGGAGGCGACCGCCGAAGTGCCTTCATCGGGCTCGCTTGACGATACGCTGCAGATAACAGGGGAGCTCCTCGGGGAAGTGCTGCCGTATATGTTCGAACCGGAGGAGGACCAGGACAGCGATGTGTTGGCTGCACGTCTCGCAGAGTCCTGGGGTGGCATAGTCCTGATGGTTGTGCTTGTGCTGTGCCCCGTTGCTGTGATGGTCTATCCCAGGATCAGGCGCGCTTGACGGCTGTGCCTGAGAGCAGGTCTCATCCCGCAAATGGCTTTCTATAGGCGCTACGCACTTCTACTGGCAGCCATAGCCCTGGTGCTCATCATCGTGCTGCTATTGTCGTCTCCTGGCTCTGCATTGTCTCCTGGGGGTACATTCATCGGCACCGAGTTGGGTCGTCAATCTGGCGATGAGGTCTATGTGCGGACGAAGATGGACATAGGCAGCGCTGAGAGGCTGCGTGAGTTCCCGGTGCAGTTCGGTGTGTGGACTGGCGTGGACGCGCCCGAGGCTGATGTTGAGGAGATACGTGAGACTCTCGGTGCCGACATTGTCTTGCTGAGGGACTACGCATGCGCGGGCCTCTATCAGCCTTTGGAATTACTTGTCATGCAGGCCGAAACGGACGTCAGCTTCCACACATTGACGACCTGCTATGTTGCTCACGGCTACGAAGTCGTTGAGGAGGGCAAGGAGACGGCGTCGATTCGTGACGTCGGTTGGACGAGTGCAGGGCAAGAGTTGACTGTGCCGCTGAGGAAGATAATTGTCTCCAAGCGGCTTGACGGCACCGTCTATCAGCGACTGGTTGTGCTGTACTTGTACGTGAGGCACAATCAATTCAGCGGCGACGATGTGACCATTCTGCGCGTGCAGGCTCTCACGACTCCCGAGGGGCCGTACGAAAGCATCTTGAACATGGAGAAGGGCTTCCTCGCGGATGCCATACCTCACCTCTTCGAACCGGTCGACAGAGAGGAGTGGAATCCACTGGCCGTGAGGCTTGCTGATCTCGGGGCCGGCGGATACGTCGTGATAGCGGTGCTGCTGCTAGTCCCGGTCGCGATTGCCCTTTATCCCAGGACGAGATGGGGAAGGAAGGGCCTGCCTGGCCCCTTGGGTTGACATAATATGCTCCTTCGCCCGAACAGAAACCTCCTGCTGATTGTGGGGCTGCTCGCGATCATCGGCCTGTTCTACTGGCCGACGTTCCGTTGGCTCGGGAACGCGTGGCTGTCTAACGATTACTACAGCCATGGCTTCCTTGTGCCCGTCGTCGCTGGCTTCTTCGCATGGACGAAACGGAGGTCGCTTGAGGGGAGGGAGCCCTCGATTGTAGGGGCCTTCGTGCTCTCGTTGGCAGCCATTCTTTACGTCTTCGGAATCGTCCGGGATGAGCGGCTCCTGTCCGCCTTATCCTTGATCTTCCTGATCTACGGTTTCGTCTTGACCTATTTCGGCTTGAAGGCAGGTAAGGCGATGGCCTTCCCCGCATGCTTCCTGGTATTCATGGTGCCGTTTCCATTCGTCCAGGATTTGGGCTTCTCGCTGCAGGGCGTGTCGGTGGAGTCGTCTGCCTGGCTGCTGCGTCTGTTCGGCATGTCCGTTGAAGTTGTTGGCCGTGAACTGCGCGTGAACGATCTGACATTCACGGTCGGTTTGCCCTGCAGCGGCATAAACACGCTCATCGCGTTGCTTGCGTTGGCCGCAGTCTATACACACCTGCTGACCGGCCCTTTGGCCAAAAGGGTCCTGCTCTTCGTGCTGGCCTTCCCGGTCGCCATCGCGGCGAACATCTTGCGCGTTACTTCAATTGTGCTCGTCGCCAACTTCGCCGACGTTGATGTGGCAACGGGAGTCTATCATGATATCTCCAGTCCTCTGTTCTTCATTCTGGCCTTCGGGTTCCTGGTCTTGATAGGCCGAGTGTTGAAGTGTAAACTTGGCTTCGAGGTTCCGAGGTACGCGTGATAGATCTTGTTGTCGCTGTACTCCTGACACTGCTGTCAATCCCCATTGTGTTCTTCACCGATGGACCCTTCAGGGTTATCCTCGCGGTCCTGGTGCTCCTGCTTCTCCCTGGATACTGTCTGCTGGCTGCCCTCTACCCGAGCGATCGGAGCATGCAGCGTGCCCAGAGGCTCGTGCTCAGCCTGGTATCCAGCTTGGCTATCGTCCCCCTGGCGATGCTGGCGCTGAACTTCACACCGTGGGGCCTCGGACTTGGCCCTGACACAGTGGCTGTCTCGCTTGTCATCCTGGTGCTCGCGGCAGTCGCTTTCATCCGGCGCAGGCGTCTCCCGCGTGAGGAGTGGCCGCATTTCTCCCTCCCGCGCCTCCGGCGACCACATCTTCGCGGCGGGACGAGGGCGGATCTGATACTCTCCCTGGTTCTCGTAATCGCAATCCTCGGTGCCGGCTGGGCGCTGTACTATGCTGTCACTACTCCCAGCCATGAGGACGCCTTCACCGATTTCTACCTGCTTGGCCGCGAGGGGCTCATCGCGGACTACCCCACCGAGCTTGCACCAGGTGAGACCGGAGAGGTGATCGTGGGTATCGTCAATCATGAGAATGAGAGTGTCGACTACCGTGTTGAGGTCTTCTTTGAGGGAGAACTGGTGGAGGAGTTCGGGCCGATAGGTCTCGGAGACGAGGAGGAGTGGAGCGAGGAGGTTTCGGTGGCTGCCGGCGCAGCCGGGGAACGGCACCGGGTCGAATTCCTCCTGCGAAGAGGAAATGAGACAGAGCCCTATCGGTCGCTGCATCTGTGGATAGACGTGAGAGAGCAGATATGAGACTCGTGCACTTGATAGCTCTCTACATCCTGATCCTCGGCGCGGCAGAGGTGGTCACAGCCTTCGCATCACAGTTGGGCGGTGTCGTGCTGCACATGGCACTGCTGACGGCCCTTGTTATTCTCGCCGTCAAGACACGCGATGACCGCTCTCACAGGCTGCTGCTTGCTCTGGGCCTGGCACCACTAGTGAGAATCCTCAGCCTGTCGATGCCGCTTTCTGAGATCGCCGACGTCTACTGGTACATCATAGTATCCGTTCCGCTTCTGGTTGGCGTATTCGCGGTAATACGTGCGCTTGACCTCAGCCCGGAGGATGTCGGGCTCACCGCCAAGGCGCTTCCGCTTCAGGGCGCAATAGGCCTGTCGGGTCTGGTCCTCGGGCTGGTTGACTACTTCATACTGGAGCCGGACGCGCTGATCCCTGCACTGAACTGGCGGGAGATCATCGTGCCGACGATTATCTTCATACTGGCTACTGGTCTCGCCGAAGAGCTCGCATTTCGTGGGGTGATGCAGCACGCTGCGACCGAGGTGCTGACGAAGTGGGGTTGGGTTGTGGTGGCGGTGGTGTATGCTCTACTGCAGATGGGACATGGCTCCGTACTTCATGGGTTCTTCGCCTTCGCTGTGGCCCTTTTCTTCGGCTGGATCGTGAGGAGGACTGGCTCGATCATTGGTGTCAGTGTGTCGCACGGGCTGGCCAACGTAGGACTGTATCTGTTGTACCCTTTCGCATTCACCTAGCCGATAATACGAACCACCTCGATGATCACGACAATGGCGAATGCGATGAGGAGCGGCAATGAGTATATGGTGGCGTAGCGCCTGAAGGCCACCAACGCCGGCTTGGGGCTGGCGCCCGCGATCTCACTGGCGGCAAGCCATACTATCAAGAAGATGACCATAGCCGCCGTCACAGAGGCTGCCAGGGCGGTGGTGATAACGATAGCGGCCACTTGAGATGAGAACCTCCATTGCAGGTTAGCCCAACATCGGACCACAAGTCAAGGCCTGGGGAGCATCCCCAGGCCTGAACGGAGGCTGAGATTACCCCCATTGCGCACGTAGGGATCGCTCTTCCGGCGGCCTATGTACTGAGGCTGAACCTCGTCATCGTGTTCATTTGCGCGATCCTGCCGGACCTCGTGGACAAGCCGCTTTGGGCGCTCGGTATCGGATCAGGCAGGTATGTCGGTCACACGCTGCTTTTTGTGTTGGGCGTATCGCTGGTGCTTGCACTCGTCAGGAGATCATACGGTCTTGCAGCACTTCTCGGCGGGCTGTCCCACCTGTTGCTGGACTGGGTCGCTGGTGGTCCTGGTGTTCCATGGTTCTATCCTGTGGTTGACTACGGGTTCCCGGCGTGGGACTTCGAGCCCTCCGAGTTCTTCACGAAGCTCTGGGAATCAGTGCGGCAGTACTTCCTTCTGGATGTGGGGAATCAGATGATATGGGTAGGTGCCGCCGTCGCGGCGGCGCTCGCGATAGTCGGGCTGCGCAGGCTATACGTGGCCAGGCGCAACCGTGGAGACAAAGAGATCGGTGACTCGGGGGAGGATAGGTGAGCCGGTTGGCGCTGGAGATCAGGAAGCGGTGGCACGATTCCCTCTATAGGAACTCTCTCTACCTCATGGCGAGCTCTGCTATTACTGCGGTAGTTGGCTTCGTGTTCTGGATGCTGGCCGCCAGATTCTATCCGGCCGAAGACGTTGGCATTGCCTCTGCCGTCATTTCGGCGATGTCGTTGATTACGCTCTTAGCGAGTCTGGGTCTTGACTACGGTATCGTGCGGTTCCTACCGAGCGCGGGCGAAGACGCCAACAAGATGATCAACACCTGCCTGACTCTCTGCGGTGTAGCAGCGATTGTGATAGCGACGGGTTTTGTGCTCGGTGTGGAGGTCTGGTCGCCGCCGCTGGCGTTCTTGCGCCACAACTGGGTCTTGTTCCTTGCGTTCGTGGGGTTCAGCGGTGCCGGCACTGTCTCCTTGTTCCAGGGCAGGGTGTTCGTGGCCGAGCGGAGAGCAGGGTGCACGCTGCTGAAGAGTGCCGTTTTCAACGCTGCCAGGCTTGCTTTGGTCACGGGCCTGTCAGTCTCCTTTGCGGCTTTTGGCATCTATGCTCCATGGGGACTTGCTCATGCACTGGCTCTTGCCGTGGCGTTGATGGTCCTGATGCCCCTCGTCCGCCCTGGGTACCGGCCGTGGCCCAGATTGCAGCGTGCCGTGATCGCCAGGATTACGCGGTTCTCTTTCGCCAACTATGTGACGGCGCTGCTCTGGATGGCGCCGACCTTCATACTGCCGCTGATGGTTGTGAATCGACTCGGTGCGGAGGCTAATGCCTACTTCTACATCGCCTGGGCCATCGCCAACGTACTGTTCGTCGTACCAATTGCCACTGCGTTCACTCTGCTGGCCGAGGGCGCGCATGACGACGCCAGGCTTGCCCATGACGCCAAGAGGACCATCGCTCTGACTCTAGCGGTCGTCGTTCCCCTCGTCCTCTTCGCATCCTTTGCCGGGGACAGGGTACTCAGGCTGTTCGATCCGGTCTATGCCGAAAACGCCTTCGATCTGCTGCGGCTCCTGAGCATCTCGGCGGTGCCTTTGAGCGTGAACTTCGTCTACTTCGGCGTGCTCAGGGTCAGGATGAGGATGTGGCCGGTAGTGCTTCTGAGCGGCTTCATTGCCTTCTCGACGCTTGTAGCGGGCTGGTTCCTCCTGCCGGGAATGGACATACTCGGCCCCGGAGTCGCCTGGTTCTCGAGCCAGGGATTGGTGGCCGTCCTGGTGGTACTGTGGACGCTGCGTCGCATGCGGGGCGACACCGCTTGAGCGTAGCACCGCCCCCGGACGGATTGCGCTCTCAATGCACCATCCTGATGAGCACTCCTCCATAGCACGCAATGTCGGTGGCCACACTGGTGTTCAGCCGAAAGGCAGCGCTCCCGTGCAGCACCACCGGAGGCGGATTCTCCCACGACGAGTAGTCTCCTCCCGATCTCTTGAGCAGCATGGCGCGAGATGCGTGGTCATCGAGAACGCCGTATAGTCTCATCGTGGCATCACCCGAGCCGACCCTTCTCAAGTAGCCAGTCACACATGTGAGGCCCGTATGTTCCAGGGTCATCACCAGCGTATCGGGAGCGCCGATGCTGTCGGTGGAAGAGGTCCCGATCCCCTCGCAGAGCTGGACGCAGCTGATCACCGCGTTGCCTGTGTCGACCCAGAAGAAGAAGTAGAAGGTATGGGAGGCCCCGTCCTTCAGCAGGTTGAAGATGGTCGCCTTCGAATCCGCGTGTACCGTGTCTGCGTCAAGCCTTTCGCCTGCTGCCTCCCAGTCGTCATCGAACAGGCGGTGGCCCGCGTCCTGCTGGTCCACGTATACGCGACAGTACACGTGATTCGCCGTCATGCTGTCGATGGTGACCGCCAGCCTTGCCGCTATTCGCTTCACGAGCAGCCTTGTGTCGGCTGGCTTCTTGAGGGTCAGACTGTGGGTGTAGTCCGCGTTGCCCACTCCTGTGGCCTCCGACGTCGCCGTTATCGTGTTGGTGCCGCCCTCGAGGTCGCCGGTATCCTTCAGCCCCGGGTCGTAGTCTATTGTCTCTACTGTCTCTCTACTTGAAACGCCAACTCTCATTTTGCCTCTCCTCAGATAACCCTGTAGACCACTCTCGCGTGGCTACGGTTTGTTACACGCGCTCTGCCCTGGTTGGCCTCGTCACACGAGATCACCAGCCTGATCTCGCAGGGGACCGAATCGAAGTCGGGCTGTGGGGTGAAGCAGCCCCCTCGGGTCCGGGCGACGTAGGCTGTTCCGATGTTCGCTTCCAGAACCGGCTCATGAAGGTCCAACCACGAGCCGTCTCCGTTCCGTGCTTGCCACCTCCAGGTGAGGTCTGCCGTCGGCGATGATACCGCTCTGAACTCGGCAACCAGCTCGAGTTCAACCCAGAGTATCCTGCCTTCAACCAGGGGGTCGACGAGCTTGGAGAAGGCGGCCATCTCTACCCCGGCGCCTGCTGTTGTCACCTCCTGGGAGTACTGGATGCCGTTGTGTGTCAGCGTGCCCGATACCAACCTGTCCTCGAAGTCGACGAGGGGATCGAGGCGTACCGGCAGCTCCTGCGGGCCCGACACGATGCCTTTGACCATAACTGCCTCCTCAGAACATTAGTTCTCATCCGAGCCTAGGGCATGCCGTCATTGGCTGTCAAGAGCGAAGTGTCGCCGCTGTTTGCACCGGACCGATGGTACCGAGGGCGTACCATAGTCAGTCGGCGGCAACCGCCAAAGTACCATGCCAGAGTGTACGTTCGCCCCATAGCCCGCCGACCGGTGTCCCACTAGCATTCTAGCTGTGGGCTGTCGTTGGAGCAGATGCTCAGGGACAGCAGAAAGTCGCCTGTATTCAAATGGAGACCATAGTGACCACCAAGAGGACGAACCTGGTCAGAATCGCCCTGATAGCCGCAGTGGTCTCAGTGCTCACTCTGGCTGGCCTGTCTGCTCTAGGTGCGGTTAGGCCGGCCGATGGGGCTACTGAATACAATCCACCGGCTGTCGTGCAATCTCATCCCACTTATGATGCTGAGTTGGTAGCAGACTGGGGCACCGACCTGGCCAGTGGGAATGTCACGGTAGTGGTTGCCGCGCAGGACTCGGCTTTGAAGGAAGCCGCCGACTTCGTCTGTGACGGGGTAGCAGACGAGGAGGAGATACAAAGGGCGATGGACTTGCTCTCTGATGGGGGTGGCGAAGTGCTGCTGCTACCAGGTGATTACCACCTCTCAGGTGGCGCGGACTACTGTCTGGAGTTGCATAGCAATGTGACGCTGAAAGGCAAGAGAGAGGACCCTGCTCGCATAAAGCTAGTAGGACAGCCTGCAAAGGGGATCTTCATTACCCAGGGATGGAGGTGGAATCCCCCATGCGTCAATGTCGAAAACGTAAGCTTGAGGAATCTGGTCATCGATGCTGGGAGCCCGGGTGGCTTCTGGAGAGAGGGTGAATGGGGCAACCATTGGGATTTCCTCGTCATTTGTGGTTCAATCGATTATTTGTCTGTGGAGAACCTGCGTTTCACGTGCACGAATCCGGAGACTGTGACCAGCAGATTGTTCCTATGGCAATGCGACCATGTGCGTATTCTGAACAGCACGTTTGAAGGAGTTGCGATCTGGCTGTTCAGTCATACGGACAACAGGGATCCAAGTTCGATAACGGGTGGGGATACGGTCATTGAAGGATGCAGCTTCTTGAATACCTGCAACAAGATGGCTGTCGGTGCAAACATGAGGGGCCTCACTGTTCGCAGGAACGAGTTCCGTGACTGCAGAAACACGGCAATAGACGTCGGCATAAGCCCGAATGCCCTGGTGGAGGAGAACACCATAATGGGGGCGGTGGGCAACGGAATCTATGGCGAGGGCGGATACGGACAGGTATTCCGCAACAACGTCATCGATGGTGTCTTGGCTGACGAGCCTGGGGGATGGAATGGGTTTGGGATTGCGGTGAGAGACAACCTGCACATGAGGCTTGGTGAGGATGTGCTTATTGAGAGGAATAACATTACAAACTGCGGCAATGGGATCGCAGCTATGGGTGTTCCTGACGTAAGAATAACAGGCAATACGCTTGCGGGGATTGATGCCAGGGGCATACAGGTGGGCTGTGTCGTAGACGAGGGCCTGTACTACGACGGTATTCCTTCCTTCGGCGATCACTGCCTTGTCGCTGGGAATACGATAGTCGATTTTGGCCGTGCAACGGGCTTTGGCAGGGGTGTGCTTCTAATAGACGTGCTTGATTGCGAGGTTAGGGATAATCTGGTTGACGGGTGTGACAATGTGGGTGCCGTGTGCGGAGTTGAGGAGTTGCGCTGGCACGAGAGGCACGGAGATGAACTGTCATCGCAAGTCTTCTGGGGCCGCCCCAATACGAACATAATCGAGAACAACAGCATTGCGGGTGTTTCTGAACTCGCTAGAGTTACAGGGCAGGGTACAGTGTATTCCGAACCTGCAGATGGATAGCTAGGTTCAGTGGCATCGTGGACGTGGTTGGGGATCGGGCTGGGGGTTGCTACGGCCCGTCAGATATCATTGCGCAAGCGAAGTTTCCTAGCGCGACGCCTCAACCTCTCCTTCTCGGTCTTGTCCTGCCAGGCTACAGGACGCGTCGCTGGTTCGGAGCCATCAACGAACAGCTCTGACAAGACCCTGCCGTCAATGTTGCTGGGGATGGCTATGCCGAGGGCGTGCAGAATTGTGGGTGCAACATCGTACATGGTAACGGTCCCGACGTTGCCTGCTGGCGCTACAGTGTCCCCGTAGGCAAGGAAGATGCCCATGACGTCGTGGTTCCCCGTCGCCCGGTGCGCTGGTACTATCGGTCGATCCTGGTAGTGGGGGGTGGCAGCGTAGCCCTTGTCCATGGCGGGCAGAACGACGATGTCAGCAAACTCGCGAGCGTACGGGGCGTCAGCGTATAGCTCGTCCGCATCATAGACCGCCGTGAGTGGGCTATGGCCCGTGTCTGGGTCTCGCCAGCCCAACAGATCTCGAATCAACTCTGTTTTGACTCGGTGCATGTTGTCATCGGTGACCACACCACCGTCGAACCTCGATTCTGAGTTCAACATGATTTCGCAGAAGCTGGTGAGCGAGAACGCTAGTGTACTTTGCCAGTCTATCCTCTCTGCCTTCTGGGCGTCGGTTTCCATGAAGCGCTCTTTTAACCGGGTGCGCAACCGGACCGGAATTGAGTTCACGAGAGAGTCGAGCCCGAGATCGTGCAATGCGTAGCGTAGTGTGGTAACCAGATTCTGTCCACTCCGCCTGTATTCCAGGTAACCTTTCTGCTTCAGAAAGGAATTGAGAGAGAACTGTCTCTGTATCTCCGCGAAGCCATGATCAGAAGCCAGGACTAGCATGGTATCTTGGTTCTCGCAAGTTTGGAGAAGGTGCGCTATCTTCGTGTCCAAGAAGGAATAGAATTCGGAGACGGCCTTCTCATTCCACCAGAGATGCTGTAGACGGTCGGTCTCTGTCACAACCAGAGACATGAAGTCGAAGCTGCCTTCGGAGATGAGGCGCTCGAATAGCTGGAACCTTCGTTCCGCCGCGTGCCGCAACGCTGAGAGAAAACGTTGTCCTTGCCCGTAGATACGAAACTCAAGATCGATCACGTAGTCGGGAAGGTTCTGCAGAACGTACTGCTTCAATTCGGGCGGGTATGTGAATTCTGAGTGCAGGCCGGGGGTCTGCATCCCCGATACGACCACGCCGTTGATCCGCTGGGGCGGGTACGAAATGGGCAGGTTGAGAAGCAGACTCCTCCGCCCAGCGTCATCCATGTAGTCCCATATTGCCTTGGCCCTCAGGCTGTCAGATAGGCAGAGGGATACGGAATAGTCCCTGTTGACCTTGGTGAAGTTGAAGTATCCGTGTTTGCCGGGGCTGACTCCGGTCATTATCGCTCCCCACCCGCTCGGTGTGCCTGGAGGAATGGTGCTGGGCATGCGTGCCCAGGCACCATTTTCCATCAGGTGTTTGAATGTAGGAAGACGGCCGTCTTGCACCAGGGGTGTGATGATATCCCACGTTCCGCCGTCGAGGCCCAATAGGATGACTCGTCTGACAGCCTTCAATCCGATGCCTCTACAGTTTGAGCATTCTCGGCTAGGATCCACCGGGTTTCCTGGTACACACGCATGCCGCCGTTGTCAAACATGCGATTTGCTTTCTCCAGCGTGGCAAGCAGGCTCTCCCATCGGGGGTCATCCGTCGGGACGCCAAGGACGTGCTGATAGTGTATCGGGTCCTTGTCGCTGAACACAAACAGCTTTTGCATTCCTCGGAGGACCCAGCCCTCCTTGAAGAGAGTGGCGAGTTCCTCTGCTTCCTCCCAGACTTCTTCCTCCGATCGAATATAGTAGTCTTTCTCTCTAGGGTTCCTCAGGGTTGCATCCGGTGCGCGAGTATAGACCCATGCCCTCGAAGCGAACGTGAGGCTGTGGATCACTGTTGTCTCTCCGCGGCTCACTAGGCGCCCAGCAGCGAAGTCACCCGCGGCCCATTCATATGCCCGGACTGCGTCAGTACCTACTGTGTTGACTGCACACAGAAACGTGGGCAGCGCAAGGAGCACGACCACTGTTGCTAGAGCGGTTGAGCTTACTTGGCGTACACGGCCGCGTTGTGACAAGAACAAGAGAAGGGCGGGAACAGCGAACAAGGGCGCGTACATGAGGAACCTGGAGAACTGCTGACCGCCATGGGTCCCGACCAGACCAGCTATGGTTAGGCCAATGACGCCAAGCAGACCACCTGCCACCAATACCTCGGCGGATGTCAACTTTCTGCTTCTTACGAATGCGTAGAGACCGAGCACCGTACTGGTGACCAGAAAACCGAACCAGAAGCCGCGGACGACATTTGCCCATAAGGGCAGACGACTTCCGATATTGGCTGTGCCGAGTGTGAGCGCGGTGGCTAGAAAACGCCCAGATGAGAAATCCTCCCAAGCGGCTGGTACGAAGTCAGCCATGTTGTCGAAGAAGTGCCATGACCAGTAGAGACCCCAGGCTGTCACCATGACCAACAGGATGACTACGGTCTGGGCGTCGGCCCAATTCGCTGGCGTTCTGGTGAGACGGGCCACAACGAGTAGGCCAAGGAGCAGCAGCGGAGCTAGGAAGGACGTCGCGAAGTAGCTGACCACCATGGCTGTGAACAACACGATCAATAGCAACTTGTCTGTGGCTCCGGTGCCTACTCCCTCGATCGATTGGGTGGCTATCGCGCCGCGGTCACGCGGGTACAGGAACTTGGTGAGTAACAGCATGAAGGCTACGAGCATCGTGAACCCCAGGGCGCGCGGGTAGAAGACAGTTATGTCATCGGCGATCAGAATGCTGCCCACCATGACTAGCGAGGCCGCAAGCATTGCTAGGCGGTTGCTTCCCAGAATCTGTACCGCGACGAGGTAGAGACAGCCTGAGAAGAGAAGAACGTTTGCCACTAGCGCAAGCATTCTGCTCTGCAAGACGCTGACTCCCCCGAGTTGAGCGAGGCTGGACGCAAACAAATGCAATCCCGGGAAGTCGAAGTAAACGAGATTTTGGTGGCCTATCGGGATGGATCCCTCCTCTAACAACCAGTTGACGTGGCCCATGTTGAACGCACCGTCTGCGTAGCTGCCATTGGGCGTTACGACTATCCAGAAGCCAAGGTAGACAAGACCGAAGATGCAGACGAGCCCCAGATTCTCCCAGTTCGGCCTTCTGCCCGAGTCGGGCTTGGTGACAACGAGCGTGGCCAACAATAACACCCAGATGAAGAAGAGAGTGCAGAAGAGGGGCAAGTTCTCAAAGAGATATGGGGCTTGGATCGGTTGGTACTGCCCGACCAGTCGAATCGGTGACAGGAGCAAACCGGCCGTCAGTATGAGCAACAGTATCCAGGCGAGTCCTCTGTGTCGAGCCGCCAACCCTGAGAGCGGACCGAGCGTTCTCCGCACTAGGCAGATACCTCCTGCCCGCCGTGCTTAAGCAATGCAAAGATCGAATCGTATTGTGCTACTACGTCGTCCCAAGTTGCGTGTGGTGGTGGGTATGGGCCCAACTCACCTCTGCAACGCTCGATGCTGAGTTGCTCTATCCGCGAGCGCAAGTTGACGGGATCCCCTGGCTTCGCGAACGTTGCGCCTTCATAGCCATCCAGAAGCTCGCGCATCACTTCAAGGTCTGATGCTAGGATGGCTTTGCCGTAAGCCATGCCGATGCTAGCCACGCCGCTGCCAGAGGTCGTGAGATATGGGAGCGCCACTACGTCTGCTGCTGAGAAGTACTTGGGCACAAGTGCGTTTGGCACGTAGTCCGGACGGAAGACGATGTTGTCGCGATGTGGTGACGTCTTGACAAGGCGGCGAACGTCAGGGTCGTCTCCCCAGTCCTCACCGGCAATGATTAGGCTTGTTGTGCGGGCGACCGATGGTGGGAGTCCATTGAATGCCTGCAACAACTCAGATACTCCCTTATACCGTCTGATCATGCCGAAGTAGAGAACGACGAACTCTTGTTCGATCTTGAGTTCTGCTCGGGCTTCTTGCATCGGGAGCGACGGCCCATAGCTATCATACACTCCAAAAGGTATGGTGAAGACGTTTTCGGAATTCAGATGGTACTTATCAATCGCCTCGGCAGCAACAGCTCGCGAGTGAGTGGTATAGCCATCAGCAAGCGCCATTATAACACTGCTGATACGCTTCGACAGTAGTCGGATGGGCAGAGAGCCCATCTCGAGTGGCTCGGCGACCTCATGCAACTGCACTATTAAGTTGGCCTTTAGGCACAACCTACTAACCAGTGCGATTAGCAGCTGCATATGCATTGTGGCAGATGTCCACCATTGCAGGATCACAACATCGGGCTTGTACGTCACGAGGAACCGAATCGCCTTCAGCCAGCTAATAGGCGAGTTCCAATCCATTCCGTCGAAACTCTCTACTTGCGGATCCAGTGGTCGTGGAGACTGGCCGCTTCCAACATGGTCGCTGCCAGGGTAAAGGAACTGTGGAAGCAGTCTGCGCAGTAGGAGAACCTTGACCTCGTTCTTCCCATGCTTGGCAAAGGCGTTGGCCAAGAGGAACGTGTGGACTGTCACGCCACTACAGAATCTCTCTGAAGGTCCGATGACGCAGAGTCGCCTGCGAAAGGGTGTTGCCTGCATGCTAGAGAGCGTTGGTTGGCCTAGCCCAATGTCCGATGATCCCTCAGTCTGCTCCGTGCGACGTTGTGTCCACCGGAAGATGAGCCTTGGGGCTATTCCCGGCGCGCATGGCGTGCTACAGGTGGCGGCTGCCAGAAGAGCAGCCGGAGGATCGTAGTCAGGTGTTCGAAGCCTGCCCGAAGGCTGCCGAGCTTTGCCTGTCCTACCCTGGGCCGGTACTCCACGGGAATCTCCCCCACCTGCAGCTTCATGCGAGTGGCCTTGATGGCTATCTCCGGCTCGATCGCGAAGCCTTGCGAGTTCACTCTCATGACCTCCAGATGGTGCTTCCGAATACCATAGAGGCCGGTCGAGTAGTCGGAAGCCTCGAAGCCGTAGATGCGGCATATCATGTGCTGAAAGATGAAGTTGCCCAAGCGGTTCAGCGGGGGTATGTTGTTCCTGCCCGCCTTTCGCGAGGCATAGACAATATCACAGGACTCCAGGGCTTCGTACATGAGGGGTATTGCCTCCGCGGGGTAGGTATCATCGGCATCGATGAAGATAATGTACTTCCCCACGGCCTGCCTGACGCCTGACCTGAGGGCCTCGCCCTTGCCGAGATTCCTCGGATGCCTCACCAGCCTGCATGGGAAGCCGGCGGCCACTTCCGCTGTGTTGTCATTTGAGCCGTCGTCGACAACCAGCACTTCACAGACACCATCGACGGCCATATGGATCTTCTCCAGGATAACGGCCAGCCCCGCCTCCTCATTGTAAGCGGGCACGATGATGCTGGCGATAGTCTTGGTCTGCCCTGATGTCGCATCCTGTGCGGGAGATTCGACCAGAATCTCTGCAGTCATCAATAACCTTTCGGCGTCCGGCGGTTGTCTGGCAGGCGCACGGCTCGACGCCTACTCGGAGGACCTTGCTCGCCTCAGCCCCATGTAGCCGCCCAGGCCAACGATGCCCAGCCCCAGCAGGGCCACGGTCGCGATCTCGGGCATCGGGTAGCCGGGGTCGAGGTGAGGTGACCTCAGAGATGACTCCCCGTTGGTGCTCACCATGTGTGCGTCAGTGTCGTTGTTGCACACCATCAGCGCCAGGTAGTCACCCTGGTATATCGTCGCCGAGCCGGTCTGGAGTTCGATTATGATTACGTTGTAGCCTTGATCGTGGGTCAAGTATGTCTCTGTGGACGTTGGTATATCATACCAGGTGGAGGTGTCGGTGTCCCAGCCCCCCAGATAGACCTCCCAATCGTACATCGAGCCGGGATCCGGTGGGCCTATCTCGAATTGGTCGATCTTGAGTTCGACGACCCATGCCCCACCGGGGAAGGTGACGTCGCAGAATGCGGCATTCTCCGCGAGCCAGATCTCGCAGCTTTCACCGGGGATCGTGACCCAGCCGCCCTGCGCACCCCAAGTCTTCTCCATCACTCCGTATTCGGAGACGTCCGGGTGGAAAGCGCCGTCCAGATACCACAGCTGGGGCGCTACAGCGCCAGCCGTGGCGGTCACGGCAAGGACAAGCACCCCGATCACCAGAGCCGCAATAAGCCCCCTCAAAGCTGTCCGCCTCATTGTCGACCTCCCGGCAAGGATAGGTCCCGGAGCCATGCGACGCGCGCATACGCATACGGGCGTGGTCGCATACAACCGTGGCAATTAAAGCATATCACTCTTCTTCTGTCAAGTTGCCTTTACTTCCCTTTTCCTATCACCCACAGCCGCTGGACCTGAGGAGGGCTTCGGCGGCGCTTGACAAAGGTGGTTGGCCTCCGTAAAGTGTCGATAGCCGTATGTCTTCTCTCAACGTGGACAGGGTGTCTCTCCTCAGGCAGGTCCCTCTCTTTGCCTCCGTCCAGTCTGACTGGCTCAACGAGCTGGCCAACCGGCTGACCCCCAGGAACTATAAGCGGGGCGAGACCATCTTCCATAAGGATGATCCGGGAGCTTCCCTGTACATAATATCAAGTGGCCAGGTCAAGATCGCAACGACTTCTCCTGAGGGCGAGGAGGTGATCCTGGCTATCCTGACGGAGGGAGGCTTCTTCGGCGAGCTGTCCCTGTTGGATGGCAGAACGAGGTCGGCCAGTGCTACGGCGATGGAGGCGACACAGACGCTTACCCTCCATCGTGCCGATCTGCTGGAAGCTATCGGAAAACGACCTGAGATGGCCAGCGACCTGCTGGCGGCGCTCAGCGATCGTTTGCGGCGTACGGACCTGCTGCTCGAGGACGCGATATTCCTCGATCTTCCGGCGCGGCTGGCTAAGCGCCTTCTGGAGTTGGGGGAGGAGCACGGCATACGCACGGAGCAGGGCCTGGAGATAGAGCTGCGCCTGACTCAACAGGACCTGGCGAACTTCGTTGGTGCGAGCCGCGTCGCGGTGAACAAGCTGCTGGGCGTGTTCCAGGACAAGGGGCTGATCAAGCTTGACAAGCACAAGCTGATAATCCTGAGTGGCGACGACCTCAGGAGGCAGGTCGGGTGAGTCGGGGTCACGGAGACATGAATCGACTGCGTCGTGATGCGAGCCTGCGCGGGCTGCGTATCGTGCGCATCTGAGGGGTGAAGCAGTGTTTGAGCATATCCTTGTTCCATTGGACGGCTCTGAGTTGGCCGAGGTCGCATTGCGACATGCCGAAGCGCTGGCAAGCAAGCTGGCCTCGGATGTCGTGCTACTTCATGTTCTTGAAGACTCAGATGCCGAGTACAGGCGGATGCACGAATCCTACCTCGAGAACGCCGCACGCTCGGTGCAGGGGGGCAACGCAGTCTCGGTGAGCACGGTCCTCGTCGAGGGTCACGTCGCCGAGCAGATCATTGACTACGCAGACGAGGCGTCCATCTCCATGATAGTGATGGCGACTCGCGGTCGATCCGGTGTGCGACGGTGGGTCATGGGTAGCGTGGCTGACAAGGTGGTGAGGGCGGCGAGTCAGCCTGTTGCCTTGATCAGGGCAACAGGCGAGGAGGTGTCGAAGCCGGCGTTTGGCAGGATACTGTTGCCGCTCGACGGCTCTGGAGAGGCAGAGAGCGTGCTCCCATATGCCGAAGAACTTGCCTTGCGCTTGAGCAGCGAGATAATCCTCGTGAGTGTGGTGCCACCGGTGTCGGCGGTGTACGCCTTCCCAGGCGAGACAGTCCAGTTTCCCTACACAGAGGCTGATGTTCACCTCATGAAGGGCAATGCCGAAGCCTACCTGGAGAACGTGAAAGCGCGACTCGAGGCGAAAGGACTGCGACCGAGCCTCAAAGTGCTCGTGGGGAACACGGCGGAGGAGGTCATAACAGCGGCTGAGAGAGCGCACGCCGACCTCGTGGCCATGTCGACACATGGTCGTTCGGGGGTGAGCCGTTGGGCTTTCGGCAGCGTGACCGACAAGGTGCTGCGCGAAGGCACAACCCCTATACTGCTGGTGAGAACAGGGCAGGAAGGTTCGTGAGGCCGACGGACTGCAACCGGGTTGGCCCGCGTCGGTTATGATTGCAGGTGGCTGTGCTCGTGGATGCCGCGGAGTCCGGTCGCACCTGCGTGGCCGGGCCTTCTTATTCAGGTGTCCACAACAACTCCTCTGACTGCAGGGAGAGCTGTGAAGTGTCCTCAATGTCAAAGTGAGAACGACCGGGATGCGAGGTACTGCGACCAGTGTGGTGCTGCCCTATCGCAGAGTGTGCGGCCGACTGGGGTTCGCGAGGCCGCAGCCGCCCGGGGCACGGTAAGATGTCAAAGGTGCGGCCACGACAGTCCCGGGGACAGCGTCTACTGCGAGAGATGTGGTACCAGAGTAGTCTCCGCGTGGACAGAACCCGACCGGGCTCCCCTGCGGGCGAGTGTCGCGAGCCCGGCCCGGAGTACGTCATGGGGGTGGTGGCTGCTGCCGCTGGTCTTGACCTGGGTAGGGGGGTTGATTGCGTGGGTGGTTGTCAGGGATGACGACAGTAAGAAAGCCAACAGGCTGCTCTGGCTCGGCGTATGGATGACCGCCTTCTGGATAGTGATCGTCTTTGTGCTTAACATTCTATTGGATGCCTGGGCCTACTAGGATACACGTTCGTGGACGGGCACCGTTCGGGCAGAACCGGCTGCACATGATGGGCCAGGGGCAGCGCATATGACGAGCTGACTTCACGCCGGAGAGGATCGTTCGGCTTCCAGCGCCCTGATGTCCTCGGCATCGTTCATGTTCAGGACTTTGGCCTTCCTCACAATCCTCTTGATAAGCTTCGTAAGGACTATTCCCGGGCCGATCTCGATATAAGTAGTGACGCCTGACTCGGCCATGTACTCGATTGAGGGCTGCCATCTCACGCAGCTACAGAGCTGCCGGATCAGCTCTTCCTTAACTTCTTCCACCGTGGTTATAGGCATGGCCGAGGCATTCGCTATGATCGGTATTTCAGGGGTTCTGAAGTCAGTATCGGAGATGGCTTGGTTCATTCCTTCGATGGCAGGCCTCATCAGTTCCGAGTGAAAGGCCCCGCTAACTTCGAGTGCCACGGTGCCTACCGCGCCTCTCGCCTGGGCCAGGTCCATCGCGTTGGCCACGGCCTCTCTTTTCCCACTGACGACGATCTGTCCGGGGCAGTTGATATTGGCGATCTGGGCCGCTGTCTCGAGGCAAACCTGTTCCACGGTCTCGGGATCGAGGCCGATTATGGCGGCCATGCTCCCAGGCTCGATCTCGCCCGCTTCCTGCATCAGACGGCCCCTCTCCCTAACCAGTCGGAGAGCCGATGCGAAGTCGAGGACACCAGCGGCGATAAGCGCGGTGTATTCCCCTAAGCTATGCCCCGCGACGAAATGCGGCCTCATTAGCCCGTTCAGTTCGGGTGTTGCCCGAAGATAAGCGACACTGGCCGTCAGAATGGCAGGCTGGGAGTTGATCGTCTGCCTTAGCTCATCCGATGGGCCCTCGAAGCAGAGCCGGGACAAAGGGAGTCCCAATACGTCGTCGGCTTCCTGGAAGGCATCCCTTGCCTCCTGCGAGCCCTCACAGAGCTCGCAGCACATGCCTACCTCCTGAGAACCCTGTCCGGGAAACACATAAGCGAGCTTGGTCATGAGTTGTGACTCTCCGTAGCTATGCTATCAGCCCCGGCGGCCGAGCTCTCCGTGACCACCAACCAGAGTCCATTCCACCTCGTTGTCGCCCTTCAGGACCGAGACTATGTGACCGTTGTGATAGAGCTGTTCGACCAGGTGCTGTCTCCCATTGTGTTCAAGCATGACATGGCTGTCGTCGGGCACCGAGATCACGCGGCATGACTTCAAACCACCGATGCCGACACCGATCGCTTTCAGGACTGCTTCCTTGGCTGTCCAGATTCGGAAGAAGGCCTGCCACGATCTGCCTCCGGCCAACTCCCATTCGTCCTGACCCGCCGTCAGATCGAAAAGGCTCCGCTTCCGCGGAACCATCTCCTCCACGTCGATACCGGCCCCGCCCCTGCCTACTACGGCGGCCACACACCCCGGCTTGTGCGAGACGGACCAGTGATTTCCGTTCGACGGACACGGCACGTCGTCCTCGTCCTTCTCTATCTCGTCCAGCGTGAGGCCGCTCCTCTCGATGCTGAGGGCCAAGGCATGTCTGGCCAGCAAGCTGAGTCTGTGCACCCTCTCCCCACTCGAAAGAGAGGGTTCGGCCAATGATATGGACATGACTACCGGGTACAATGCCATTTTCTAGTGGTCCCTGGTAACTCCAAAGACTATGTCCTGATCGAAGTAATTGACGGACATTCCCGCGTCGATGACTATGTGCTGAGCATTTATCCCGCTCGATCTGTCGCTGAGCAGGAAGGCGACGGCGTTGGCGACCTCCTTCGTGGCCAGCGCCTTCTTGCGCAATGTTGCCATCTCTGCGTAGAGGTAGTAGTCCAGGTAGCCGGGGATTCCGGCGGAGGCCGACGTCTTCAACAGGCCCGAGTTCACCGAGTTGAACCGGACCTTCGAGAAGCGGCTGAACGACTTCGCCAGGAAGACCACGGAGGAATCGAGAGCTGCCTTTACAGGCGCCATGTAGCCATAGGGCTCGGCAGCCATCCTCGTGGTCGATATGGACACCGTCACAACCGACGCGTTCTCGTCCAACAGGTCCTTGAATGCGTTGGCGATGTTGATGAAGGAGTAGCAGGATATCTCAACGGCCTGCAGGAAGTCTCTCCTCTTCACCTCATGAAACGGCTTGAGTCCCTCAGAGTAGTTCGCGAAAGCCAGGGAGTGCACGAAGCCGTGGAACTTGTCGTACTTCCTGGACATGTCGCTGGCCAGTTGGTCTATCTCCTCTTCGCACTCGACATCGCAGGTGTAGATGTCCGAGTTCGGCAGTATCCTGGCCACGTTCTCGCGGACCGTGTCGTTCTGGACCACCTGAACGACTTCGGCACCAGCCTCAGTCAACACCTCCGTGACCGCATAGGCCACGCTCTTCTTGTTGGCCACCCCGAAGACTACGTATCTCCTCCCCGCTATTCCCAAAAAGTCCATGTGAATCCCTTCTCTCTCTGCGGGTTGATCTCAGCCCTCGACCAGGCTGACAGCGAATTCCACTGTTACGGCGGTCTTGCCGTCCGACTTCGCGCTTCCCTTCATGAAGAAGGCATTGCTCACCTTCTCGACTATCTCAGCCTCCATCTCCAGCGTCGCCCCCGGCTTGACCATATTCTTGAAACGGGCGTTCGTGACGCGCGTGAGGACGGGTGTTCCGCCTCCTTCGTATCCTATGATCCTGGATAGCAATATTGCTCCTGTCTGGAAAATAGACTCGCAGATCAGCACGCCCGGCATGATGGGATTGCCGGGATAGTGTCCTCTGAAGAAGTCCTCATCGGGGCTGATCTCACGTGTAGCCTTGATTTTGGACTCCGTCAGCTCCACGATCTTGTCCACGAACAGAAACGGGGGACGGTGGGGTATAGCCTGCAACACTTGCTCGTCCATACTAGAGACCTCCCGTCACCTCCAGAACTGAGCCTGTAACGTACGATGCCTCCCTGGAGGCCAGGAACAGCACACATGCGGCGACCTCTTCCGGTTTCCCGAACCTCTTCAGTGGGACTTGGCTGGCATACTGGTCACGCTGCTCTTGAGGCAGGTCTTGTATCAGCTCCGTCCCTATGTAGCCCGGGGACACGCAGTTGACGGTGATGCCGCGCTTGGCCACTTCCTTCGAAAGGGACTTGGTCAGCGCGACCATGCCGGCCTTGGAGGCAGCGTAGTTCGCCTGACCCTCGAAACCGTACTTGCCTGAAGGAGAGGTCACATTGACTATTCTTCCGTAGCGCTTGCGCGACAGGCTTTGTATGGCGAACTTGCACATGTAGAAGACCCCGCTCAGGTTGGTCTCCAGGACCTCGTGCCAGTCGGATTCCGTCATCATGCCGACGATGGAGTCCTTGCGGATGCCTGCGTTGTTCACGAGTATCTGGAAGCCGTCGTAGTTCTTGCCAACGTAATCGAAGAAGGCCTCGACCTCTGCTTGCTTGGACACGTCGCACTTCTGGGTGTCGATCCTGTCGGCGGCTTCCTTGTTGTCCTCCTTCAACTTGGCGGCCGCAGCCTCGTTGGACGCGTATGTGACTATCACCTTGGCACCGGCTTTGAGGAAGCTCTCCGTGATGCTCCTGCCGATCCCCCTCGTGCCGCCGGTTATGATGGCTGTCTGGTCGCTGAAATCGTACATATGATGCCTCCTCGGGATTGGGTCATCCGCGCAGGAACTTGTCGACGTCGTTGGATACTATCACGCCGTAGTTGGCTGCGCCCAACCAGCCCGACATTATGATCCCTACGGAGCCGGTATGGAACAGGCCGGGCATGGCCTTGGGCAGGTCCATGCTGACCTTCAGGCCTTCGAACTTGGTTCCGAACGAGGCACCGGCCTCATGGAGGGTGTATCGGTGGAATGTCTTCGGCGTCGCTGCCTCCACGTAGTCGATCTTCTCCCGAACTCCGGGGATGTACTTGTCCAGCACCTCGATCGTGGTCTCTATCAGATGCTGCTTGTCCTTCTTGTACTGGTCTTCCGGCAAGTAGGCCCAGTCCTCGTAGCGGGCGTTAGTGGATGAGACAATTGAGTACATGTCGTGCCCCGGGCGGGTCGTGGGATAGTAGATGGAGAAGGTCCGGCTCGTGACATCCTTGCTCAGCAGCATGCCTGTGTCGAACTTGGGCGCGACGGACGTGAACAGGAGATCGCCGCAGTAGTCGAAACCTTCGCCCTTCCTGATACCCATGTACACCTGGCAGCTGCTGTTGTTGATCCTCACCTTCCGTGACGCTTCGACGAAGTCTGCAGGCAGGTTCTCGTCGCCAACCAGTTCATGGATCGTCCTCTTCAGGTTGCCGTTGGACACGACAGACTTGCTCTTGATGGGTGTCCCGTTGGCCACCACACCCGCGACTTTGCCGTTCTCAGTCAGGATTCTCTCGACCAGGGCCTTGGTTCGGATGTCCACACCGTTCCTACGCAGCTCCTCCTCCATCCTGCCAATGAACACGTCTGTGCCGCCCTGTACCGTGTAGACACCCTTGCTCATGAAGTTGGAGAAGACGATCCCATAGCTAATGGCGGGGTCATCGAGCGTGGACCCGTTGGCGTATGTGATCGGCTCCATGAGGAGCCGCACAACGTCGTCGCGTCCGGGGAAGTACTTCTCGAACAAATCGCGGGCCGTCATCGTCTGGTCGTCATAGAAGTTCATGTCCCTCGCGGTGTCGAAGAAGTCGTCGATGTTCTGCTCCGGGACCTTGAAGTACTCTTTCAACAGGCGGGTGAAGTCCTGCCTGTCGAATGTGGTTGTGAAGGAGAACTGGGGATTGTCGAATCTTATGCCTTTGAGCTGAACGATCATGTCGGCGATCTCTTGGTTCCAATACTTCCGACATGTCTTGAGCATTCCGACCGGGAAGCCGTGCAGAGAGACGTCGAAGATATGTCCGCCCCTTCTCTTGAACCAGGTTGCCAGGCCGCCGAGCTGGTTGTGGTGCTCCAGCAGCAGTACCGAGTACCCGTTTCTGGCGAGCATGTTGGCGCATGTCAGGCCCCCCAGCCCGCTGCCTATCACCGTCGCGTCGTACTCGGCCCTCAGATCCTCCAGCTTATCGCGCATTATCGACTCCTCAGCCTGCTAGTCCTTCTGAAGTATATGGTAGTTGGCCATCGAGATGCCGCTGAGCATAGCGCCCACTATCCCGAGAAAGCCCTGGTCAGTACCACAGATGTACAGATTGTCCAAATGAGTGCGGCCGTCCTTGACCTTGTCCGGCGTCCCGTAGACGGCACCGTTGAGATGACTGGTGTACCTGTGGATCGTCGTCGGCGTGAACATGTCAGTGTAGACGACAGAGTCCCGGAAATCCGGCACGAATTGTACAACCACTTCGAGAGACCTTTCAAGCCAGGCAGCCTTCTCGCGGTGGTATGCGTCCTTGTCGAGACCGTTCCACCTATCATAGTTGGCCATGTTGGTGACCCGTATCAGGGCCTCCGGCAGCGGCTCATCATATTGGAAGTTGTTCGGACAGCATATGACGCCGCTGGTGATATCGACCAGCTCATCAGGCTTCCTGTAGCTGAACCTGTCCGTTGTGTTGAAGAAGGTTATGGTGGTGTCGTAGCCCCTGTCGGCCATCTCCCGATCCAGCACGAAGATGAACTCGACGAACGAGAGTCGGCCGATGCCTCTGTCCTCTCCGCTGGGATTGTGGTCCGAGAGAAGCCGCATGGTCTCGACATATCCGGCCGATGACAGGACATGTCTGGCCGTCAGCTCTTCTCCGCTGTCCAGCCGCAGGGACTGCACGCGCCCTCCGGATACCTCGATCCGCTCGATTCCGCGCTTGAGCCTGAGCTCGCCGCCGCTCTCCTTGTACTTGTCGACCAGCACGTCGAGTATCTGCCGAACGCCCGCATGAGGGCGGGCGAACCCCTCGCAGAAAATGCTGCTGAACATTATCACGAACTGCCCGAACTCCATATCGTGTTCCTGGGCGTTGCCGTAGTACATGAGCGGGCAGAACATCATGTCCACGAGGACGGGGTCTGTGATGATTGACCCCACGACCTCTCGGGCCGGCCTCGGCTTGGCGTCCAGCGAAAGCGCGTCATACTCGCCGATTGTCTGCAGCAGCTTCTGGAAGTTGTCTTTCTGCGCCGGGAAGACCTCGTTGACCTCCTGCACGAAGAAGTCCAGCTCGTTGGTGAACCGGAGCGTCCTGCCCGGGAAGCTGATCGCAGACACCCTCTGCTGGCATAGATCGAAGTCCTCCGCCTTCAGCTTGAGCTGTCGCAGCAGCTTCGGCAGGGGCGTGGACTTCACCCCCTTTGGGACGTAGTTGGTCATAGCGTGCAAGCCGACATCGAACTTATGCCCATCACGGCTGTAGAATGAGTTCAGGCCTCCCACACGATGGTGCTTCTCCAGGATACATACCTTCTTGCCGTAGTAGGCCAGCCTTATCCCGGCGGCCAGGCCGGACATTCCGGCACCGATTATCGCGACGTCGTAGTCCATTCCGATTCTCTTGGGTAGACCTCACCCCCGTCTGCTATTCAGAGATAGGGAGGCCGGGCCTGCAACGCGGCCGGTCGGGGTGAGGCGACAGTCGTCTGCCAGTCTGCCTGCAGCGTTTAGATATCCTTCATGAGCGGCTCGAGATACTCCACTGCGCCGTCCAGGGTGGAGAGCCTCATGTAGTCCTCTTCCGGCACGGTGATACTATACCGCTTCCGCAGTTCCATAATCATGTCCAAGAAATCCATCGAGTCCATCTCGATCTGGTCTCGGATCCGGACATCACCCTTGAGTTGGCTGACGTCCTCGTCTGGAACGATCTCGCTCATCACTTCGAGGACCATGGCCCTGATGTCATCTGGCTTCATCTGTACCTACCTTTCTAATCCTCTATCGTCTGCAATGACGTTGATGGGCACTATCCGGTGAACCTCTTCACAATGACAACTGCGTTGATGCCCAGCATGCCGAACGAGTTGTTCAATATGTAGTCCACCTTGTTGACCTTCTTAGGCCCGTCGAGGACCAGCCCCTTGAGGGCGCAGTCGGGATCGAGGTTGTCGACGTTGATCGTCTGATGGACGACAAGGTCTTCGAAGGACGGGAGATTGCCGGCAAGCTCGAGCGCTCCAGCCGCGCCCATGGCGTGCCCGATGTAGCTCTTCGTGTTGTTGACGAGTACATTCGAGTCGTCGCCGAAGACCTCGCGAATGGCACGGCATTCCTGAGGGTCGCCCATAGGAGTGCCGGTCGCATGTGTGTTTACCACATCGATGTCGCCGGGCTTAAGACTGGCTTTGGCCAGTGCCAGATTCATACACTGTGCCTGCCTTTCCCAGTTGGGGAGGATGAAGTCCAGCGCGTCCGAGTTCGAGGCGTATCCCACTATCTCACCGTAGATGCGAGCGCCTCTCTTCAATGCGTCCTCGAGCCGCTCCAGGGTATACGCGCAACCGCCCTCGGATACCACGATTCCGTTGCGATCGCGGTCGAAGGGTCGCGAAGCCTTCGCGGGGTCATCGTGGCTGGCCAGAGCCCCCTCGTTTTTGAAGGCGGCGAACACGCCGAAGGTGCCCGGTGTCTCGGAGATCCCTCCGGACAGCGCGAGATCGATCTCGCCCAGGATGAGCATCTGGACCCCCTGGATGATGCCGAGATTACCGGCGGCGCATGCCGCGCCCAGTGTGTAGTGCGGTCCGGTGATACCCGTATTGATCGTCACCTCTCCCGCCGGGCTGTTGGCCACTGTTCGCGGGTTGTGGTGGTGGGACCAGAAGTCGACGTTGTAATCGTACTGTTTGATATTCCAGATCTCGTGCTCTGTCTCGACGTTGCCGTGTTCGGTGATTCCAAGGAATATGCCGGTTCTGGCCTTGTCGATTGTCTCCAGTGTCAGTCCCGCATCAGCGAGAGCTTCGTTGCAGCAGTAGATGGCTATCGAGCCCGCACGTGTGCCTCGGCGCAACTCCTTCTTTTTCTGGTACTTGAGCGGGTCGTAGTCGCATATGCCGGATATCATCTCGCCCATGTAGTGCGTGTCTACCGTAGTCACGCCCGACTTACCGGCGAGCAGATTCTGGCGATACTCCGCAAGGTTGTTTCCGTTCGGAGCCGTAAGCCCGACGCCAGTTATAGCTATCCTTCTGTCAGTATTCATGTCTGCAGTTGCCCCTTTGCGGGAATCCGAGGACTACCATTTGACGCCGAGCATTATACAGGAAAGACCGCTTCCAATACCAAGCATTGCGACGTTGTCCCCTGGCTCGAGCGCCTGCTCGTCGAGGGCGATGGCGAGCGTAATCGGCAGAGAGACCGGCCCGACGTTTCCGAGATACTCCACACTGGAGAATCCAGTGGACGGGTCCAGTTTGAGCGTCTCGAAAAGCAATCGTTGATGGACAGCGGTAACCTGGTGGCAGAACACCTTGTTGACGTCTGCGTTATGCCAGTGCACTTCCTTCTTGAGGGCTTTCCACGTATCGCCGGCGAGGTCGAGCCCGTTTCTCAATATCCCCTCCGAGTCCGTCTTCATGAGTGGCCTGGAGTTCTGCTCGAAGAAGAAGGTGTCGCTTGTGATTCGACACAGGCCGTTGTGCTGCGAGGCCGTGCGTATCGTGCCACCGATGACCTTGTGGCCGGAATTCGAGATCGATGAGTGAGTCAACACTGCTGCCACTGCTCCCGAACCGAGCGTCAGCGAAGCCAGTGAGGGTTTGATTCTTTCCCTCGTCATAGTCGGATCATCCAATATGTCCTCGATGGTGCAATCCGTTATGTGCCTGCTGCTCTCGCTGGCAACGACTATGCCGGCCTTGACCTGGCCCAACTCTATCATGTTGGCGAGCGTTACCATGCCATTCACGAAGCCAAGGCACGCGTTGGAGATATCGAAGATGGTGCCGGTTGGCGGCAGCCCCACGAGATCATGCACCAGGAACGCCGTAGCCGGCTCAAGGAAATCGCGGCTCAGCGAGGTGTGGAGAAGGCACTCGATCTCCTCCTTCGGTATACCGGAGTTGGCGATGGCCCGCTCCGCTGCGACCGCGCTCGCCTCGCTCGGGGGCATACCTTCACCCCAGAACCGGCGTTCCCTGATGCCGGTCATCAGCTCCAAGCGGCCATAGGGCAGCCTCAATCGCTCATAGACAGGAGCCAGCCGCTCCTCCAGGCTGAGCGACGTTACCACATGAGGCGGAAGCTGATAGCCGAAGGCCTCAATGCAGACGTTCTTGTATAGCACCCTTCAGCTCCTTGGTCTGCACAGTCCTTGTCGACTGAACGCACGCAGTGTTGGTCGTGCTCACATCCTACACTTCAAGCTTTCGACCGCGACCTGTCTCTGCGTCAGCGCGGTTTGTGGCTCGAGAAGGGCCAGCTTTTCTCACTTGTTCGGTGGATTGGCTTCCCCTCTTGACAGTAGAGTCGGGATATGGAACTTGAGTTTGAGATTGGACCAGCTATTCTGGGAATCCTCCGGGATTAGCCTGTCGGGAACATACTTCGCGATGCCGGCAACGACTGTGGAGAACTTCCTGGAACTGGCGGCTGAGTCCGGCACCAGTTCGTCCGCCGCCGCTATCAGCGACGATAGTACCTTGGGCGGAACACGCTTCCCGAATTCCTCGAAGACGACATCGATAGTCTTGGATGACACATGCTTGTCAAGCACGTTCATTGAGAACAACAGCACTCTGTCCGGGACGTAGCGGTCAACTATCTTGACCTGGAGTAGAATCAGACGCTCCGAGAGGAACCACAAGGGGGACTCGAAGCGATAGCTCTTCCTGATCAGCCTCAGACCGCGGGGCAAGAGAAACCGAATCGGTGCCTCAAGCGTGGATACTCTCTGCTCAGACGACATAGAATCCCCCTCACAAGGGAATACCCCCAATGTACAGGCCAGCAGTAACTAAAAACTATCACATTGCTGGGGCCATTTGTCAAGAGTCATCGAGTTAACTATCCTTTACATTTCCTACCTACCTCAGTGCGGGCAACTGTGGTTAGCAATTCCGTTGAGGGTTCGGTCAGGTTCACGCCGAGACTACGGGCCCAGTTCACGCAAGTCGTCTCCGCATTGCGCCTATGTTGCGCGTAGTCTCTGATGTAGGCAGGGTCTGTCATACACTGTGTTCTCGGTGTCGCAATAGGTCGTACGGCAGCGAGTTCGCTACTTGAATGAGAAGTCCTTTGCGTCGAACTCCGCTGACCGGTATCGATCCCACCTGGGGAACAGCTCGTGGTACAGGCCGAGTCTGATGCCGATCATTTTGAGCAATCTGATGGCGAGCATCCTCATCCGTCTTGGCCTGCTCAGGAGGGCCTTGGTCGTCGCAAGCATCGTGGTGGTCAGGGATGGTGGGCATCCCTTGATTCTGGTCGCCTTCCCCAGACCCCTGTTGACCCCGATCGCGCAGTCCCCGTAGAGAACAGTTCGGGCGTCGTTCTCCTGAGCCTCGAGTTCGAGCCCGTAGTAGAATGCTGCACCGCCGAAGTCCACCCCCGGATTATCTTTGGCCAGCATGGACAGAGTCAGAGCCAGCGTGGCACCGCATGCCGAGCACAGCGTCTGCCCCGGTGGTGGGGCGGACAGGCCGGTGACCCCCGCCGGCATCAGCAGCTCCTCCTGCGGGTGGAATCGCCATTCCAGGTTCTCCTTGACCGACTCGATTTCCTCCCCGCGTATGTCTATCGCACCGATGTCGAACGAACGGCCGTGGCGCTCCGCGAACTGGCGGAGGTATTCGACCTGGGATGGGTCGATGCCGAGTACAGTCGAACCTACGACATCACACTCGAAGACATCAGGGCTCGCGATGATAAGGTCCTTCCTGTGTGCTACACCGGCGAGTGCCTCCGGTCCCCTCTCCAGCATGTATATGCCGTCCACTATGGCCAGATCGGTCCTGATGGTCTCGTTGAGGTAGGCGATGGAGATGTCAAGGCGATTGGAGCGGTGGAACTTCTTCTTGGAGTCCTTGCTCAGGCAACCCTTCAGGTTCTTGAAGCCGAGAGATACCATGGTCTGGAAGTGGGTCTTGAGGGTGGGGACGTTGATGAGGAAGTCTGTCTCCAGAGCCGGACTGGCGACGCGGGCCTTGAGGCCGCCGAGGTCCACCTCTTGCGATGGGTGTTCGTTGAAGTCGATGAGCCTGACTCCATGCTTCCTGGCTACTCTGTCGATGCCGGTGCCCTTGAAGCCGTGTTTCGTGTAAGGGTCCAACTCATCGAATATGCCAATGATCGCGCCTTCGCCTATGGAGATGTCGGTGCAGCCGTGCTCCTTCAGAAGCCGGACGATCATGTCCAGCATGGTCGAAGTGGTCACCATGCCATAGGGAGGAGTGATTGCATGGCGGAAACAGTTGTTGGGCTTGATCAGCACTTTGTCCGCCGGTTTCAGCTTCTCGAAGCCGCCACACAGATCGATTGCCTTGCGGACAGAGTCGAGCGAGCCATTGTATTTGACGATCGAAACCGTCATGCGGCCTCCGGCTCGGTCTTATAGTCCCTTATCTCGTCCACCAGCATGCGCAGGAACTCCTGGGCCTTCTCATCCGAGAACAGGGCATTCCTGTAGGTCAGGGAAACATTCATTTTCCTGTTATAGAGGTTAACACAGACACACAGCCCCATGGGAGTCACCACGGGCGCTGAGCCGGTGAAGTTGACTATCCTCGCGTCTCCGAGATTGGTGAGGGCCGCCTCTTCCGAGTTGGGCTTCGGCCATATGACGCCCACGTTGGTCACTATGATGCTGTTCACATAGATGCGACTGACAATGAGCAATCTGCATACCAGCCTCATTATGGACAGCGGGAACTGTGAGCAGAGGTAGAAGTAATATATCAGTGAGAATGCGGTCCTGTTCTTGGCGGCTTCCCTGGTGTCCGCGTTTACCTTCTGCAGTAGCCGGACCGGGTCCTGTCTGTCCCTTGGCGAAGTTGACGGTGATATCCAGGCGGCCTGATTCGAGACTACGTTGCGGTATCCTTTGGGTCGCATATTCACGGGGGCCATGATGAATATCCTCTGGCTGCGTCTCCCGTGCTTGCGGTTCCATCTCTCAACCGTCCTATAGCAGGCAGCCAGGATGATGTCGTTCAGCATCACGTCAACGGACTTGGCCTTGGACTCGATGGAATCGAGTTCCTCAGTGGAGATGGTCTCAAAGCAGTAGTGCAGCCTCCTTGAAGACCCCGTCCTGTCGTGGTGCACCCTGGTAGGTGGTGCCATCGCATCGATGACGAACCGCTTGAACAGGGCTGAGGCCATCCTCAGATAATAGCCGCCGACTCTGCTGCGTTGGCTGTTCGCGAACTCAACCAGTTCGTCACCCTTGCGAGTAATACGTATCTCCTGGGATTCGAGGCTTGCCTGGGCGGTACCGTTGTTATACAGCTCGACTACGGTCTTCACGAAGAGCGTCGCGCGCACCCCATCGGTTGATGAGTGGTGGAAGCTGAAGACCAGCAGTGACTCGCGCCCGTTGCGTCGAAGCAGAAATACCCTCAGCGGAGAGACCTCCCTCGGGTCCATGGGCTGGTTCATCCAGTCGAACAGTTGGCTATTGTGGTCAACCTCTCCGTCTCCAGAAAGGTCCTGGACCGTCAGAACGCCGTCTCTGGAGCCATCCTGAATCTCCCGGCTGGTCCTCAGGCCGTTCGATCGGATGAGTGTCCTCATGACTGGATAGATCTCCTGCGCTTGTGCTACAGCCGAGCCCAGCCTTTCGGAATCAATCTTTCCTTCAAGGCATAGCATGGCGTGGATGATCATGGGCTCGTTGGCCCGGTCCATCGCCAGAAGACACTTGTCGACACAGTTCAGTGGCAGTTGTCTGTTGCTCATTCAATCCCTCGCTGGGGCCGAACTCGTATTCGCGATCCCGTTCAACCTTCCCTCACAGCCCCCGGTTAGTGCTGCCCGCACGAATGCCTTGAGCGTCATACAGAGACAATCGCATACCGCGCGGGGAGGAGCTGGATGACACCGGTGTGGAGAATCGGTGTCTGTGGAAGGCCCGATGGTCCCGTCGGTGCGAATGACGCTGCTCGGCTGCTCCGTCAGGTGTTGAGCCTGAACGGCGGGTAGCGGTCGGTGGTCAATATTATAGCGTAAACGCCGACGCGAAGGAACCACCGAAACACACCGACTGCGTAGTTGAACAGTGATGTGGGGTATCGGCCGGTGACGAGGATGGCGAACCATGCCGCAACGACGGCAATAACAAGCACTGCGCCCAGGAACAGCAGGGTTACCCAATGAGGAAGGGCCAGGAGCCACTTGACCATCGGCAGCCAGCGGCTCAACTCCGCCTTGGCGTCCGGGTAGGGTATCTCCAGATGAACGGACTGGTCTTCGTCAACAGACGGGAACTGGTCGGTGATGAGCGTCAGATAGGCGTAGATGCGCGCCAATAGCTTCGTCTGGTTGAGGTTCCAATCGAACCACCATCGGGGGTACTTGTGCCTGACGAGAAGCATCACTGCCGTCGGAAGCGCGATGAATCCGGCCAGCAGGAACTCGTATCTCCATTCGGCTGTCGCCCAAACGAGGGTGACTGCCGCGACGAAGACAAGGACAATCTGGTCGACGAGTATGACGAAGAAGGCGACTGTCGGAGCCGTCAGGAGAATCCTGAAGAAGGTGGTTAGCCTGTTGAGCTTCCTGTCTGGATACTCGACTGAGAACAGTAGTGGGTACGGACCTGGCTGTGCTATCTGGAGGCCTCCACAAGCTGAGTCTCGGTACGCCAGTGCCGGGTTGTCCAAGGATTATACCATCTCAGACTGTCTGGAGGGCTTCGCTTTCGTCGACGCTCGGCTCCAGGTCCAGGCACGACGTCCTGAACTCCAGCGGCAATTCCTCCTTCGTGTGGCTGTATTTCTCGATCCACATCTTCGCCGACTCTCGATTCCATTTATAGGCGATACCGGTGCCTATGAGGCTTCTAGAGTCCACCAGCGTCTTCAGAGCCCGGCGTACGGACATGACGCGTGAGCCTGTGTCCTTGTACATTCGGGTCAGCCCTTCCATCAGTTCGTCAGGTGTCATGTGACTAGGCTTGTAGAGGACCTCGGTGAAGTCGTAGTGGGTCCAATCGTCGGGGAAGTTCGTCCGGAGCAGCCTGCCCTCCTGCTTCAGGGTGTTGAACAGCCGGGTCCCCGGCAGAGGTGTGAGTACAGTGAACTGGGAGGCATCGACGCCTGCATCGAGGACGAATTCCGTTGTCTTGTCGAAGACGTCCTTGGTGTCGCCATCGCTCCCCAGTACGAAGGCCCCGGCTATGGCGATCCCATGGTCGTGGATGCGCTCGACGCCCTCCTTGTATCGCGCAACTCCAATCTTCAGGTTCCGCACCTTGTTCATGGCCTGCAGCGCTTCCTCGCTTACCGATTCGAAGCCGATGGCGAGACCGGAGCATCCCGATTTCTTGGCCCACCTCAACACGTCGTCGCTGTAAGCGATGTCGATCCCGACCTGTGAGAACCATCGCTTCTTCAACCCGCGATCTATCATGCCCTTGAAGAGGTTGATAGCCCTCTCCTCACCCTTCTTGCCATAGCCGAGGATTGTGTTGTCCGTAAAGAAGATGTTCTTGCTCGCTATGCTCTCCAGGTCGTCCAGTACCTCGCGGACAGACCTCGGCCGGTATTTCCGTCCGTTGAAGGCCGTAACGGAGCAGAACTCACAGTCATTGGGGCAGCCCCTTGCCGTCTCAATGCTGGCCAGGTCGAGCGCGTACTTGTGCCTCAGCAGGTCACGTCGTGGCAGGGGCAGGTTGTCCAACGGCCTGTGCTCGCCTTTGTAGAAGCTCTTCAGCTCACCCTTCTCGAAGTCCCTCAGCACGTCTGCCCAGACCGACTCGGCCTCACCCATTACCACGCAGTCTGTGTAACTGATGGCCTCATCAGGCAACATCGAGGCGTGGATGCCGCCCATCACCGTTGTGACGCCTTTCTGCCTGTACTGCTCGGATATGGCGTAGGCCCTGGTAGCGGTCGGCGTCATGGAGGTGATGCCGACTACATCGGCGTCTTCGTATGTCAGGCTCTCGAGGGTCTCGTCGACTATCTTGACGTCCCAGCCCTCCGGCGTCAGAGCAGCTAGCGTGGCGAGGTTGGTCGGCGGGTACCGCATTACCGAAACGGCTGATTCGTTCCAGAACTCCTGGTGCTCTACCTGTTGAACCGGGTTTACGATTAGCAGCTTCTTCGGCATTGCTGTTACCTCCGTGCCTCAGTAGTGGACGCGCCCGCCGGAGACCCCCCGCACAGGTCTGGGGTCGTAGAATCACTACGCTATCTGGCTGACCGCGAGTTCAGGTACGGGCTGCGCCTTGCCCAATGGGTAGCTGAGTACTTCGCTAACGTATAGATCAAGGAATCTCTCTATCTTCTCTCTGGAGAACATGGCCGGTCGGTAGGCCGCCGAGACCGTGAACCTCTTGCCGTAGCTGCCGAGGCAGAGGCTGATCCCCATCGGGGAGACGACCGAGGTTGACCCGGCGAGGTTGACTATGCGTGCATCTCCCAGGCCTGTCACGGCGGGCTCATCCGAGCCGACCTTCAACCATGTAGGTCCCAGATTGGTAAGGAGTATGCTGTCTACGTAAGTGCGCGAGACCATCAGGAACCTGCACATGCCCCGCATAGCGAACAGCGGGAATCGGGCACAGGAGCAGAAGAAGTAGACCAGCGAGAAGGCCATGCGATTGTGTGTGGCGTCGACGGCATCGGCTCTAACCTTTCGCAGAAGCTGCACGGGGTCGGCGCGGTCCTCTGGCCACGTCGACAGCGAGAGCCACGAGGCCTGGTTGGACACGATGTTGCGGAACCCCTTTGGGCTGAGATTAACCGGGGCCATGATGCGTATCTTGTTGCTGGGTTTGCCGTGCAGCCTGTTCCATTTCTCCACGGTCCTGTGGAGCGAAGCCAGCAGTATGTCGTTGAGCTCCACACGAGCTGCGGTCGCTCTGGACACCAGTTCGTCCAACTCCGATGGCACGATAGCTCGTGAGCAGTGGGCCAGGTCCTTCGACTTGCTGTTCCTGTCATGGAACACCCGCGTAGGCGGAGGCCAGGCATCGGTCACGAACCTGTGGAAGAGATAGCTGACCATCTTCCGCTTGTACTTCTCCACCCGCGCCGTCTGCGACTTGGCGAACTCGAGGAGCTCGTCCTTGTCGGAGTACATCCTCGGGTCATCCAGTACCTCGGGCGGCTCGCTCATGTCGCCGTTGTAGCTCTCTGTGACGGTCCTGACGAAGAGCAGGGCGCGCAGGCCGTCGAGCGCCGAATGGTTGAAGGTGAAGGCCAGGAATGACTCCAAAGGGTTCTTCTTCACGAGGTGGACTCTGAAAGGGAACTCTTTCCGTACGTCGATGCGCTGGCTCAGGATTTGGGCAAAGCACTCGTTATAGGTAGGACTGCCGGCTTGAGTCAGGTCCTTGGTGATCAGGGCGTCGGGCTCTATCTCCTCCTGGACCTCACGGAAGGCCCTCAGGCCCTTCCTGCGCAGCAGCGTCCGCATACGGGGATGGATCATCTGGGCGTGTCGGATGGCTTGGTTCAGCCTTACCGGATCGACCTCGCCCTCCAGGTCCAGGATGGCATACGTAGTGACGGGCTCGTCGATTCCGTCCAAAGCTAGGAGGCACTTGTCAACGCAGTTGAGGGGTATCTCTATGCCCGTGCCCTTCATAATCTCTGAAGCATTGCGCTCGAGTCTGAAGGCAGCGAGGCGGTTCTGTTATGGCGTTCGCCCTTCGCAGTACGGCGTGACCCTGTGTTCACCCTTGTGTCGGCACGAGTCACGGCAGAAACAAGGCCAAGTAGTCCTCTAGAGGAGTTTGGAGCGATAATCTATCACGATTCAACTTCGTTGTCAATAGGTGCGGCTTCGTCGGGTTTTGTGGGGATGCTATTGGAGTCTAGCTGGTTGCTCCCGACCCGTAGCTTAGTATCTCCCTAACGTACATGTCCAGGAAGGATCGGGCTTTCTCCTTCGAGAACATCCCCGGTCGGTAGGTCAGCGAGATGTTCAGATGCCGGTTGTAGATGCCCACGGAGATACTCAGTCCCATTGGCGTTACGACGGGCGCGGAGCCAACAGCGTTGACTATTCGAGCGCTCCCTATGTGCGTGATGGCTGGTTCGTCCGTGCCCGGCTGAGGCCAGGTCAGGCCCAGGTTCGTAATAAGAATCGTGTCGACATAGGTTCTCGTGACCATGAGGAAGATGCACATCCACCTCATTACGAATAGAGGGAACCGCGAGCAGAAGTAGAAGAAGTAGACAAGCGAGAACGGTATTCTATCTCTTATGGCCATGACGGAATGTTCGCGTACCCTCTTGAGAAGCTTCTCGGGGTCGGCCCGCTCCTCCGGCGTGGTCGTGATGGACAGCCAGGACGCCTGATTGGATACGATACTCCTGAACCCCTTGGGGCTTATGTTGACGGGCGCCATTATGCGTACACGGTTGACGGGCCTCCCGTGTTCCCGGTTCCAGTCATCGACGACACGATAGCAGGCCGCCAGAAGCAGATCATTCAGCTCCACGCCCGCCGTTCGGGCGTTCGACTCCACCAGGCCGAGCTTCTGGGGGTCTAGTGTCTCGTATACCAGGCTGAGTTCCTTCGAGCGCCCCGATCTATCGTGGTAGGCTCGCGTTGGGGGCCTGAAGAAGTCGATGACGAAGCGGCGGAGGATGCTGGAGAGCATCTTCCGATAGTACTGTTCTACCTTTGACCTCTGGCTGTGAGCAAACGCGAGCAACTCATCTCCTTGTCGGGACATGCGGACCTTGGCCAGCGATGGAGGCACCTCAGGGAGACTATCGTTGTAGCTCTCAATGATTGTCCTGACGAAGAGGACGGCTCTAAGGCCGTCGGTGGCGGTATGGTGGAAGGTGAAGACGAGGGTTGTCGCGTTGGACCTCTCTCTCAGAAACAGCACACGTACCGGCAGCTGTCGTGTCGGATCGAGGCGGCGATTGAGCCACTCGGTGATGCAGGCCTCCCGCTCGGTCTCATCCGCGTCCGGGAGATCACGGACGGTCAGCACCTCTCCCTGTATGTCGCTTACCTCTCGGCAGGTCCTGAATAGCCTCGTGCGCACGATGGTCTTCATGACCGGGTGGGCTTCCTGGGCGAACAGTATTGCCTTCGTCAGCTTGGCGGGATCGACATCGCCGTCCAGGAGGACTACGGCGTGGATGAGCATCGGCTCGTTGATGCTGTCGAGGGCCACGAGGCACTTGTCAACGCAATTCAGCGGAATGCGCTCATTGCGTGTATTGGCAACGTGTTGTGACATTGGTTGTGACGGAGTGTTCACTGGCTGGGGATGTGTCGGACGGGGGGTGGCGTGGGGCTGCTGTTGCTGTGATCCGAACCATCGTTTTAGTTGTTTCACCGTCGAGAGATAGGCGACAACTGTCGCCTCAGGGGGAGGATTCGACTCTCCTTTTCGTCGCCTGAGCTATCTCCTCTGACACGGCCTTGCCGCCCCGGCGGGCCAGCGGAGCCAGCAGCCCGGAGACCTCACCGCCTATCGTGACCCTCGTCTTGCCGTTCAGCGGCTCGAACCTGTAGAACCGGGTCAGGTTCGTGCCGAGAGCCCTGCCCGTCATCACCGCGATTCTCTCCGGTTCGAACTCGGTGACTGTCATAAGCAGGTTGACCGTTAGCCTGCTCACCTTGGCTGTTACCAGCAGTTGGGACCCTGTGGTGAGCGGCCCTTCTGTGACGCGTTCTATCTTCTTGATAGAGGGCATCCACTGTGGCCACTGCTCGAGCTCGTCGACAAGCTCCCACACCTTGCCCACAGGTGCCTCGATCTCAACCGTTGCGCTGAACTGCATGGCTTGCCTTCGCACTAGGGCTGGAGTGTACTGCCGATGATAATCACGGGGTCGGCTGCTGTCAAGTTGGCTGCTTCGATCTGCGTCCGTCTGTCCAAATCGTCGTTGGGCGGCGGCATCGGGCCTGGCACGTATGATGCCACAATCGTTGACGTCGTTCTAGGGGGTTGCCGACGTCGCTCGCGAGCAAGACTATTTTCCCCCCTTGTCTAGGACGGTTAGGTGATTGGCGCGTATGACGCCCCATGATACTTTTTGAGCGTATTAGACACAGAGGGAGTATGCCTGCGAAACGAAGAGATGGGTTGACACCAGAGACAAGTGGAAGCATTCCCTCTGGGAATGCATTCCCATACTGGCCCGAAGTGTGGAACATTGACTATGCGCCAACGGATTATCAGACCACTGCGCGGGCTGTGTGCCTTTGCAGGAGCGATATGTGTAAACGGGATGAGCATGAGGTCATGAGCCGGTCTGATAGGTAGGCGGACGACACGGACAATCCAACTGAGGAGGAGCGGCGATGGCTTCCAAGGGAACCGACAAGTCCAGAAAGACCAAGAAGAAAGCGGTGGAGAGCAAGGTGTCCAGAGAGGCAAGTGTGAGTTCCCATAGTGCCGAGGCGGAACTGGCGGATTGCCAGGCCGAGGTGGAAAGGGTGAAAGGCGAGGCACGAAGCGCAATGGCAGACGCGCAGTGCAAACTTGACCTCTTGAACAGCCTTCCGACGCCGGTAATTGGCATAGATCGGGAGTGCAGTGTCTACTACGTGAACACCGCTGGTGCTGAGTTAGTCGGCATGCCTGTAGCCCAGGTGCAGGGCAGGAAGTGCTTCGACCTGTTCAGAACCCCACACTGCAACACTGACGACTGCCGGGTTTCGAAGGCGATGAAAGAGGATGGCTGCTTCACAGCTGATACTGTAGCTAGACTGTCGTCCGGCGATCTTCCGATTCGCTACACCGGCGCGCCAGTTAAGGACGAGGAGGGCAACATCGTTGGCGGCCTTGAATGGGTGCTCGACATTAGTGGAGAACTCCAAGCCACGGATGGAATCCTGGGGTTGTTGGAAGGTGCAGTCTCCGGGGTGCTCGACAACAGGGCCGACCTCAGCAAGTGTGATGGCAACTTCCGGAGGATTGCCTCGGGCATCAATGATTTGCTCGACGCAGTCTCTGCGCTAACGACAGAGGCTGGCGTTGTTCTAGACAGAGTCGCTAAGAACGACCTGACTTTAAGGGTCATGGGTGACTACCTGGGTGATTACGCACACATCAAGAATGCTGTCAACGGCGCAATTGATAATCTGATCGCCCTGATTGGGCAAATCAAGAACAACGCTGACTTCTTCAGTGAGGCCAGTTGGCAGGTTCTAAGCGCCTCGGAGCAGGCTAGCCGGGCAACTGAGAGCATCGCCAGCGCTTGCCAGCAAGTAGCTATGGGTGTAGAGGAGCAGGCGAAGAGCGTCCAAGCCACGAGCACCTCCATGGACCAGCTCTCTGGAGCTATCGAGCAAATAGCTGTGGGGTCTCACGAACAGGGAAAAGGCCTGCAGCAGGCCATGGAGTTAGTGAGACAGGTATCCTTCGCCTTGAGCCAAGTCGCGAGCAACTCCCAAGCGGTCACCGAGCGCTCGAGACAGGCCGGTGAGGCAGCCCAAGGTGGTGCCGAGACCGTCCGGAAGACTATCGACGGCATGCAAAGAATCATGACATCGATGAGCGATGTTTCTGCGAAAGTGACTGATCTCGGACAGCGGTCCGGTGAGATTGGCAAGATCGTAGCCACGATTGACGATATCGCTGCGCAGACCAATCTGCTGGCCTTAAACGCCGCGATCGAGGCAGCCAGGGCTGGAGAGCAGGGCCGTGGCTTCGCCGTGGTCGCTGACGAGGTGAGGAAACTGGCGGAGCGATCTTCGATAGCCACCAAGGAGATCGCGGACTTGATTGCAGGCATTCAGAGGGGAGTCGACGAGGCGATGAGGGCCATGGAGGGGGGCAATGTCCAGGTCCACTCCGGCAACGCGCTCGCTGAGGAGGCTGTTGACGCACTTCAGATGATTGTCGCCGCTGCCAGCGACATCAGCTCGCAGATCGAGCAGATATCGGCGGCTTCCGAAGAGCTTGATTCTTCCAGCGCCGAGATGGTCAACGCGATGGATGGGGTGACTGCCATCGTCGAGGAGAACACATCTGCAACGGAGGAAATGGCAGCAGGCAGCACGGAGGTGGCGAGGTCGCTAGAGTCTGTGACAGGCATTTCCGAGGAAAACAATGCTGCGATACAGGAGATCTCTGCGTCCGCCCAGGAGATAAGCGCACAGGTACAGGAGGTCGTGGCAGCATCCGTCTCCCTATCCCAGATAGCGCGGGAACTGCAGGAGTCCATGGCTACATTCAAGTTCAACAGTGATAGCAACGTAGGCGATGGAGCTTTGACGAGCTAGACAGCTCTAGCTGTTTCATTCTCGGCCTGGTGTGGCTTGACATCCAGCACGCGCTGAAGAGGCTGTGCGGATGGAGGTAAGGCGAAGATGTCAGAGAACGAGTCGGCACAGGAAGAGCGACAGCTGGTAGTCTTTCATCTGGCGGACGAGATCTACGGCGTCGACATAAGCGCCATTGATGGGATCATCCGGATGCAGACGATCACTAAGGTGCCGCGGACTCTCGACTTCGTGGAGGGTGTGATCAACCTCAGGGGTGACGTAATCCCCGTAGTGGACATGAGGAAAAGGTTCAGCTTAAGGGTGACGGAGGTGACGAAGGACAGCCGGATTATCGTGGCCGACATCTGCGGTCGCAAGATCGGCATGATAGTAGACGCTGTAACTGAGGTACTGCGGGTCGCAGCCGACGCCATCGAGCCGCCATCTTCGGTGATCGCTGCCACATCGCTGGCGTGTCTAACAGGCATCGCGAGGCTCGAAGGTCGGCTGATTGTTGTTCTAGACCTCGAGTGCTTGTTCAACGACAGCGGAGGGAAATCGACCTCCGGCAGTCAGCATGAGGAAGAGCCCCAAGCACAGACGGAGACAGTGGCTGCAACCCAATCGGCGTCTCTGACTGAGGTGCAAGCAGTCCCGGCATCAGCGCCGAAGAGAACCACCGCCAAATCCAAGAAGAGCAGGTAGCTGGAGGCAATACTCAACAGGGATGTGGACTGGCATATGGAACTGGCCCCTGACATAACTGCGGATGACCTGAAGGTATTCCTCGAGGAGGTGGACGAGCAGCTGCAGCTGCTGGACGAGGACATCATCAGGCTGGAGAAGGAGGACGACAACGGGGCGCTGCTGCAGGAGATATTTCGTGCCGCGCACACCCTGAAGGGCTCTTCGGCGATGGTGGGACACAGCCGGATGTCGGAGCTGGCCCACGCGATGGAGAGCGTACTGGACAGGGTGAGGAAAGGCGCGCTGTCCCCGGACAGTGGGGTGATCGATGCCCTTCTCCACAGCCTGGACGGCCTGAGGGTCCTGAAGGAAGAGCTGACGTCGTCCGGTGAAGGGGAGTACGACATATCCACCATGGTGGCCGAGCTCGAGGCGTCCATGGTGGGAGAGAGCAGCTCTGCCGGGAGCCAGCGTCTGGAGGAGAAGGGTGGTTCTCTGGTTCTGGACGAAGACGGCAAAGAGAGGCTTAACACGGCAGTGTCGGCGGGCCAGCATGCCTTTGAGGTACATGTTGATCTGGAGAAGGATAGTCCGTGGACGGCTGTACGGTGTTTCCAAATATTGACTGATCTGTCGCAGGTAGGGGAGGTCATACAGTCGACACCGACGATGGAGGAGATAGAGGAGGAGAAGGTAGGGAGCACGCTGGAGCTTGTTGTCTCCAGCCTTCAATCCGAGGAGCATCTTGTGGACGCCGTCCAGTCGATACCCGAGATTCAGGGCGTGACCGTTGGCGACTACCACGCTCAGGAGACTAGACAGATGAAGGTGCAGGCGGGCTCGCCGGCACGGAGATCAAGTCTGGGAGAGGGACAGACCTCACAGGCGCGTCAGTATCAGACGGTGAGGATAGATGTAGATCGGCTCGACGGCATTATGAACATGATCGGGGAGCTGGTTATAGCGACGTCGAGAATAGTGCAGATCGGCAAGAGCCTGGAGCTGAAGTATCGTGAGGAGGACATGGTCCACGAGCTGAGCAGATCGTCGTCGCAGACGGCGAAGGTGGTGAACGAGCTTCAGGAAGACATCATGCGAGTCAGGATGCTGCCTGTGGGAACTGTGTTCAGCGGGTTCCCCCGGATGATCAGGGACCTGGCGCAGAAGTCGAAGAAGAAGGTCGACTTCATAATGGAGGGGCAGGAGACGGGGATAGACCGGACGGTAATCGAACATATACGCGATCCGCTGGTGCATCTGCTGAGGAATGCAGTAGACCACGGCATAGAGACGTCGAAGCGACGTACTCGGTTGGGTAAGCCAGACACCGCAACGATATGGCTTTCGGCATGTCATGAGGAGAGCCATGTGGTAATCACTGTGGAGGACGATGGTGGCGGGATAGACGCCAACCTGGTCAGGGAATCGGCGGTGAGGAAGGGATTCATCTCGGCTGAGGAGGCATCCAGGCTAAGCGATGAAGAGGCGGTTGATCTGATATTCGGGTCTGGCTTGTCGACGAAGGAACAGGCGACTGATGTATCGGGTCGCGGCGTTGGGTTGGATATAGTCAGGAAGAACATAGGGGCGCTGAATGGGTATGTCACTGTGGAGACGAAGGTGGGAGCGGGCACCAAGTTCACGCTGAGGCTGCCGCTGACCCTGGCGACGCTGGACAGCCTGCTCATCACGTGCGGCAACGCGCTGTATGCGATACCGGTGGTGAACGTATGGGAGACGGTGAGGATAACGCCGAAGGACATACACAGGGTTGGTGATAGAGAGGTCATCCGGCTGAGGGGTAGCGTGCTGCTGTTGCTGAGGCTGGGCGAGTTCTTTGGCCTGGGGATGGGGGAGCAGGGATCCGAGGGTGGGCTGATGAACATAGTTGTAGTGCGTGCCGGGGACAAGCAGGTGGGAATAGCGGTGGAAACGCTGGTTGGCAAGCAGGAGATCGTGGTGAAGTCGCTGGACGACAATCTGGGGAAGGTGGTGGGCATAGCGGGGGCGAGCATACTGGGAGATGGGCAAGTGGCGCTGATAATAGACGTACCGAGCCTGATCAAATCGGTAGTACAGGGGGCGCGCAGTTGAGGTTGATGGATACGGACAACAGGAGGTGAGAGTTGGCGGAGCAGAAGATAGCGATGAACGAGATAGAGCAACTGGCATGGGCCGGTCTGGTGAGCAGGGGGATAGGGAACTCGATATCGGGCCTGTCGCAGATGGTGGGGCAGGAGATCAAGGCCACAGCCCTGAGACCGACGGTGGTGAACATACGGGAAGTGCCCAGCATCATCGGGGGGGCAGAGACGGTGGCGGTGGGGATATACCTTAGGGTGATGGGTGCGGCGACGGGACACATGCTGCTGGTATACCAGCCGAAGGCGGCGTTCGAGCTGCTGGACATGCTGATGGGATCTGATCCCGGGACGACGCAGGGTCTTGGCGAGATGGAGGAGTCCGCGCTGGGCGAAATGGGGAACATAATGGGGTCGTTCTTTCTCAATTCGCTGGCAGACGCGACGGGGATGAGCTTCTACCCTACGCCGCCAGCGGTGATGATGGACATGGCGGGTGCGGTGCTGGACGTGGCGTTGGCGGAGGTCATGATGGAGACGGATGAGGCCTGCATAGTGGAGGCGACGTTTGGCACGCAGGACAAGCAGGTGTCGGGGACGTTTCTGGTGATACCGAGTCCCGCTCTGCTGGGGGCGCTGACCCAGCACTGGAGCAACTGATGGCGGTGCAGACGCAAGACGGGACGATGGTGGTGGGTCTCGGGGAGTTGAAGGTCTCCAAGGAGCCGTCGACGGTTCTGATGTGCCTCGGCCTCGGCTCCTGCGTATGCGTAGCGTGCTACGATCCGGTGGCGAAGGTTGGTGGTATGGCCCATGTGGTGCTGCCGAACAGCAATGGCAGGGCGTTGAGCCCGAATCCGAAGTATGCGGACATGGCGGTGCCGATGCTGTTTGAGGAGCTGCAGAAGAACGGAGCCCTCAAGACGCGTATGGTGATTAGACTGGCCGGTGGGGCGGAGTTGTCGAAGGCACCCGGGCTGGACAACGCATTCAAGATAGGAGAGAAGAACCAGGAAGCGGTGAAGTTGGCGCTCTCGAAGGAGGGCGTGAAGGTGAAGGCGGAGGAGCTGGGTGGAGGCAAGGGGCGTACGGTGAGGATGTACGTAGACACGGGCAGGGTCGTGGTTACTACAGCGGGAAGCGAGAGCAAGGAGCTATAGGGGGGACAGGTTATGGCGAAGATAATGGTGGTAGACGATGCCGCTTTCATGAGGATGAAGTGCGCGAAGCTGCTTGCGGAGAATGGCTACGAGGTGTTGGAGGCGGAGACAGGAGCGCAGGCGGTGGAGAAATATCAGTCAGATAAGCCGGATGGGGTGCTGCTGGACATCACCATGCCCGATATGGATGGGCTGGCGGCGCTGAAGGAGATGAAGCGCATCAACCCGGACGCGAGGGTGGCGATGGTGACAGCGATGGGGCAGCAGCGCATAGTGATGGAGGCTCTGAAGTCGGGTGCGAGCGATTTCGTGGTCAAGCCGTTTGATGCGGCGCGGGTTCTGTCGGCGGTGAAGAAGCTGCTTGGGTAGGCATGTGGTTTCGTGCCGGAGGAGGCGGACATGGGCGAAAAGATAAAGGTGCTGATAGTCGACGACTCGGCGTTTGCCCGCTCGGCGATAGCGTCGAAGCTGGGTACGGACTCCGTCGTAGAGGTAGTGGGACAGGCGAAGGACGGGCTTGACGCGATAGAGAAGACGAAGGAACTGAGGCCTGACGTGGTCACTCTGGATGTGGTGATGCCGAGGATGGACGGGCTGGCGGCGCTGGAGCGGATCATGCACGAGTGCCCCACGCCGGTGGTGATGCTGAGCGCGCTGACGGGGAAGGGGGCCGACGCCACGATCAAGGCGTTGGAGCTGGGGGCGGTGGACTTCTTTCTGAAGCCGTCGATAGCGAGTCCTGTGGGGCGGGACGAGTCGACGGAGGAGCTGGTCAGGAAGATCAGGGTGGCTTCTCAGGTGAAGGTATCCACCAGGAGGAGAGACACCAGGCTCAGGCAGCCGGTGGCAGCGTCGGCGAAGCGAGCCAGGCGGCAGGCGAACGATTTCAACAAGGTAGTGGTGATAGGGAGCTCTACGGGTGGGCCGCAGGCGCTGAACCAGCTGATACCGGCGATACCTGGGGACATACCGGCGCTGGTGCTGATAGTGCAGCACATGCCGTCTGGGTTCACGAAGTCGCTGGCGGACCGGCTGGACCAGCTGTCGCACCTGGACGTGAGAGAGGCGAGGAGCGGGGACCAGGTAGGGCCGGGGATGGCCTTCCTGGCTCCGGGGGGATATCACATGACGGTAGCCACCAAGGGGGAGATTCAGCTGGACCAGGGGGCCACTGAGTGTGGGGTAAGGCCATCGGTGAACGTGACGATGGAATCGGCGGCCAGGGTGTATGGGGCATCCGTAGTCGGGGTGGTGCTAACGGGGATGGGCTCCGATGGGACGAGGGGGGCCACGTTGATCAAGGGTGCTGGTGGGAAGGTGATAGTGCAGGACGAGGGCACCTGCGCGGTGTACGGGATGCCTGCGAGCGTGGTGGAGGCGGGCAAGGCGGACAAGGTACTGCCGCTGCCCTACATAGCGGACGAGATAGTGCAGATGTGCCGGGAGCGTACAGCCAGGCCGAGGCAGAGAACGAAGGCCAGGGTATAGATCGATGAACGAAGAAGAATATACTTTGCTCAAGAACAAGATACACTATCTCCTGGATATCGATTTGAGCGGGTACAAGGACCACCAGATGAGGCGGCGTCTGGACTCCTACATAGCGAGGGCGCAGGCACCGGGGGTGGTGGCGTACTGCAAGATGCTGGAGAGGGACAGGGGGGCCTGCCAGAAGCTGAGGGACTTTCTGACCATAAACGTCTCCGAGTTCTTCCGCGATGCGGAGCAGTACGAGGTACTGCGGGGGCGAGTACTGCCGGAGCTGTTGAAGAAGAACTCGAGGCTGAACATCTGGAGTGCGGGGTGCTCGAACGGGTCGGAGCCGTACTCGATAGCGATACTGCTGGAGGAGGCATCGCCGTATCAGAAGCACAGGATACTGGCGACGGACATAGACGTGGGGATACTGGCGAAGGCGAGGGCGGGTGGGCCCTACATAGCGTCGGACGTCAGGAACGTAGAGGAGAGGCTGCTGGCGAAGTACTTCAGGTGCGAAGAGGGGTCGTACTGGGTCAATGACAGGGCGAAGAAGAAGGTAGAGTTCCGGATGCACAACCTGTTGAAGGACCCGTTCGAGAAGGACTTCGATCTGCTGGTATGCCGGAATGTGGTTATCTATTTCACTGACGATGCCAAGAAGATGCTGTACCGGGGATTCTACGAATCGCTGAAGGAGGGAGGGTATCTCTTCATAGGTGGGACGGAGACCATGCTGGGCACCTCGGACCTGTCTTTGGAGAGGGTATGCGTCTCGTTTCATCGGAGGGTTCCGGCCGCTGAGGCGGTGCTGGGCCGGGTGGAGAGGGCGGCATCTTCGAGGATAGAGGGGGGTGATCGAGTTGCGCCGTGTAGCCGTTGAGCATGCAAGGACTGGGATGGTCTTGAGCAGGCCGGTCTACGACAGCCATGGACGCATGATATGCGACGCCAGGACTGAGTTAACCGAGTGGCATATAAGAACCCTATCCGCGTACGGAGTCGGAGAACTGACGATAGATGATTCTCGAGTAGCTGATGTCCTGGTGCAGCCGCTTATTCCTCCTGAAGTGGAGGCAGGAGCGTCACAGGCTCTCAGAGAGCTGATGAAGGAGGGCGGGTGTAGGGGGGAGATAGAGCCCATGCTCATACATGAGGTGAGGAACTCCATCAACTCCATGACCAGGACGCTGTTCCCGGAGCCAATGGGTGATCCGAACGTAGCCGGGTGTCTGAACCTGAAGGAGTATGGCTACGTGCAGCCAGCGAAGGTGGCTGGGCTGTCGCTGCTGATGGGAAGCAGCCTAGAATTCAATATGGCCCAACTGGCCTCCTTGGGAGCGGCGGCGCTGCTGATGAACGTGGGGTATATCAGGCTGCCGCATGTGATGCTGCAACCGAGCATACTGGACAAGCCGGGCGCGTTGACGGAGAGAGAATTCTCAGAGTTGAAGAAGCACTGCCAGTATGGTTGTGAGATACTGAGCGAAAGCGGCGAGTTTCTGCCAGAGGTATCACAGGCGGTGTTGCAGCACCATGAGAGGTGGGATGGGAGTGGGTATCCGAACGGACTGAAGGGAGAGGAGATATCGCTGTTCGCCCGACTCATCGCGATCGCAGACACGTACTATGCTTTGGTATCAACGAGGCCGCACCGAAGGGAGTTTCTGCCGCATGAGGCCATAGAGTTCATCATGGCGTATGGCGGGGATCTCTTCGATCCGGAGCTGGTGCGGCTCTTCTCTAGGCAGGTGCCCCTATATCCCAAAGGGGTGACAGTGAGATTCAACAGTGGAGAGGTGGGGTTCGTGACGGACGCGAACATAGGGTTTGTAGGGAGGCCGGTCGTGAGAGTGGTCTATGATGAAGAGGCAAATCCGATCAAAGAACCCTATGAGATAGACCTGAAGACAGTGGACAACCAGAGGAAGCTGATAGTAGAGGTGCTGGCCTACTAATGGTGATGGAGGAAGACGGCAGGTCGCTATCTCAGGAAGAGATAGACGCGATGCTGAAGGCAGCTGCGCCACCGCCGAAGCGTGCTGCTGCGCAGGCGGCCCCGCCGCCGGCGGAGCCTGCACCTGCTCCTGAGCCGCAACCAGCTCCTGCTGCCGCACCGCAGCCTGAGATGGCAGCCCCGGCTGCCCAGCCTGCCCCTCAAGCGCCGCCGATGGTGCAGGCGCCGCCGATGATGCAATCTCCGGTGGCACCGGCTGCGAACGATGCGATGCTGGCCGCCCTGTCAAAGCGTCTGGCTGCTGTGGAGGGGATGGTCGCGAGGATGGCACAGCTGGAGGCAGCGGTCGCAGGGCTGCAGCAGTCCAGTGCATGCGGGCCGAGTGCCGGGGAGTACCAGGCCCTGCTGAACCAGGTGAGGAAGCTGACGGCCCAAGTGGAGAGCCTGACGAAGGCGGCGCGGGCTACACCCGGATTCGGGGCACGGAACTCCTTCAAGTGCGCCTCTTGCGGGGCCCAGGGCATGGTGGCCACCGTCTACAGGTGCACCAAGTGCGGCAAGGACAAGTGGCTCGGCTTCTGGCCGAGAAGGTAGTATAACCGGAACCTTTGTGTACACACTAATCGGGGAATATACCATTGTGTGCCATATACATCGCGGCGACGTAGCCAAAAGTAATTGCTGGGCCAATTGTTGCTCCAGGACCAGCGTAGGAATTGCCCATTACCGAAGCAGAGTTATTACCAGTTGAGAATAGTCCATCAACTACAGAGCCATCGCTTCTTAGCACACGGGCATTTTCGTCGGTGACCAGCCCACCTTTTGTGCCGAGATCTCCAGGGAACAACTCAACGGCGTGGTAAGGGGGTTTTCCAATTGGGGCAAGGCATGGATTTGGCTTGACCGTGGGATCTCCATAGAATCGATCGTAGGTAGTTTCCCCTTTGCCGTACTCTTCGTCTTTGCCGTCTCGTGCATAGACGCGCAATTTCTCTATAGCGTCTTCCAGACCGGCCGGATCAATACCACACTGTAAGGCCAACTCTCTGATTGTGTTCGCCTTCTTCACATAGCCGGTTTCGATGAAATCTTTGGGCCACCTGCCCGGCATAGCCAACCCAAACATATAGTTGTTACGCGCTCGTTGATCCATGATGTAGTAGCAGGGTATGGTGGATGCTTCACTGGAATTGGCCTCGTATACATAGTGGCCCCAGTCAGTGTAGGGGGCAGCTTCGTTACAGAACCTTCTACCGGCTGAGTTAACAATCATGGTGCCAGGTAAAGCGCGTTCACTTACGTGAAACATCGCTTGTCCATTAGGCAGTAATGACGAAGATCCCCACCAGGCATCATCCATCAGATCAATAGCAGCGCCGATTTCTATTCCCATATTGATCGCATCCCCAGTGTTCCCCTCGTTTGCCACCGTCCAGTCGACGGTTATCGGGTGTCGCTGATACCTCTCTCGCATCTCCAGATTTCGGGCAAATCCACCTGCTGCCAGTACAACGCCCTTGCGGGCTTGAATAGTGAAAGGCTTGCCATCTTTGAGGATTTCAACGCCGACTACTCGTCCGTTCTCGGTCAGTAACCTCTTCGCCGGTGAGTCCAGCCACAGGGGGATATCGTGTTTCATAACTGAATACCGTAATCGGCCTATTAGTGCCCGTCCCATCGTCAGCCGCTCGATGCCAAGGAGCCGATTCCTAATGAACCCCACGCCGAGTTTCAGTGCAGCCAGCTTACCCTTGGTAGTAGTCTTGACTCTTGATAACTGGCAGTATTCGCATATTGTGACAGATATTCCTCCCGGTATGCTATAAGGCAGATTCTTAAGAGTTCGCAGGTTATCCCCAAGCTTCCTACCATCAAAGGGAATTGGCTCAAGCCCCCGACCCTCTACCGTTCCACCGGGCAACTCAGCGTAGTAGTCGGAATAACCAGGTACAATACAGTAGAGCAGAGCGGCTCTATCCTCCAGGTACTTAAGTGCTTCCGGAGCGCGACGGACATAGGCTTCAAGCCTTGCTTCGGGTACACGGTCACCAGCGATGCATTTCATATAGGTCAGCGCGTTCTCATAGGAATCAGGCACACCTGCCTTAGCCATCAAATGATTATTGGGAATCCAGATACCACCACCGGACATAGCGGTTGAACCACCATAGTGTTGGGTCTTCTCCAAAACGATCGAGTCAAACCCCTCGAATTTGGCGACCAGAGCGGATACCAGTCCTCCTCCACCCGAGCCCACTATTACGACATCGGTTATATGGTCATACTCGGACATAGTGTACCTCCAACATAGTTGAGCAGTACTACCATGGACCCCGAAGCTAGAATCCTACTCTGCATTTGACCAACTCATAGCTCTGGTATCTCTTGAACTGATATTGAGCTACTATAGTAGCAATGTGAAACACACGATGCAAACATACCAATTCTCGATTGGATTGCGTTTGCATCGAAGAGTATGATCAGGTGTCAAAAGGAACATCATAATTTGGGTGTAGCTGCAGATTCAGAACATAGGCTCCTCGACCATTGATCAAGGTATCAGAATCACACCTAGATTTGACAAGGATTTGGTGGCGGTCTACTATGAGCCTCACCAGATTCAGTCCACGAAGCTCCGTCAGACTACACCGGCAATCATGGGATAGCGCTCGGATGCCAACGAAGAGCACCGTTCTGACCAGAGAGGAACGAGACATCCTCATCTTGGGTGCCAAACATCGGAGTGGTAAACACCTAAGCAACCACGAGATTGGCCAACGCCTCGGCATATCTCTCGGCAGAGTGAAGTCGCTAATACACCAGGCATGCGTCAAGTTGGGAGCGCACAATAGAATCGAAGCCATCTTCTTCGCTATGAAGCGGGGAGAGATAAGCCTTAACGACGTCTACTCGCTCGATGAGCTAGCAGGGATCCTTAGCTCGTTGAGCCCTGATACATTGACAAGGATAGCACACCTCGTGCGCCAAGAGCTGGAGCATGGACACCTCCCGGGGAAGGACGAACAACTTATCTGTACGCACAGAAGACAGAATACTACATTGACGAAGAGAGAACGAGATGTTCTCGTTCTTGCTGGCCGTGGACTCACAAACATGGCAATAGCCGATACACTCTGTCTATCCGTCAGTGCAGTCAGAGCATACCTTAATGGGGCATGCACGAAGTTAGGAGCACGCAGGAGAGCCGACGCGGTTGTGTTGGCACTAGAGCGAAGAGAGATAGGCGTAGGCGAGATTACCTCACTTGATGAGGTAGTACAGGGTCTTGCTCCCTTGGGAGCTGAGTCTCTCGAGAGAATGGCCCAACTGGTGAATCAGAAGCTCGGGCAGGAGCCTATCAGATTGCCAGCTAATGCGACCGGCCCCCGATCACTGTACCACGTGCTCTCCAGTTCCTTCAGCCTACGGTCCTGCTCCACCCTCATCCCTCGATACTCGCGTCGACAGCGACAGTAGGTCTGCTCCGTACCCCCTATCTCCTGCTCGGTTCGCCTGCCGTCTCCTCCTGGCTCAGCATCACCTCAGGCTCGCGCACCTTGTTGGGTCACGTCCCGTCAAGTGGTGTACGAGAGCATCATCCTCCCGCATGCTTCAAGCTACACCAACTGGTAGAGCTGCCTCCTGATAGATAATGTCAAGACAAGCCTGTGACGGAGCAGGGGCCAGGTAGCGCCTGCTCACCTGCCATTCATCATGCTGCTCCGCCAGCACCGCTCCAACTAGGCGCCGGACGGCAGCCCGGTTGGGGAAGATGCCCACCACATCGGTCCTCCGGCGTATCTCCTTGTTCACCCTCTCCAACGGGTTATTGGACCAGATCTGTCTCCAGTGAGCCACGGGGAAGGCGGCAAACGCCAGGATGTCAGGGCCGTCCTCCTCCAGCATCATGGCTGCAGCGGAGAACCGCTCCCCGAGCTGGGCCACCACCTTCTTGTGCTGGGCGTGCACTTCCCCAGGCGAGGGCTGCTGGTAGATCGTGCGCACGAGGGTGGCTACCGCCGGCTGCGCCCTTCTCGGGACACGGGTCAGCATGTTGGTCATGAAGTGGGTGCGGCATCGCTGCCACGCCGCTCCGCTGAACACGGTGGCGATGGCGTCCTTGAGCCCCTGATGGGCGTCCGAGGTCACAAGCTCCACACCCGAGAGGCCGCGGGCGGCCAGGGAGCGTAGAAACGACAGCCAGAAGACTCCATCCTCACTGGTACCCACGTCCATGCCCAACACCTCTCTCTTTCCCTCAGCGTTCACCGCCGTTGCCACCACCACACTCACGTTCACGATCCGGCCCGCCTCTCTCACCTTCTGGGTGAGTGCGTCCAGCCACAGGTACGGATGAGGGCCTCCGTCGAGAGGCCGACCCAGGAAGGATTCCACCATCGAGTCCAGTTCCTGGCATATCCGGGATACCTGGCTCTTGGAGATCCCTTCGCATCCCAGCGTTTTCACCAAGTCATCCACCCGCCGTGTGGAAACCCCCTCCACATATGCCTGCTGTACCACGCACAGCAGAGCCCGCTCGCTCCGCCGCCGTGGCTCCAGCAGGCTGGGGAAGTAGCTCCCCTCCCGCAGCTTGGGGATATGCAAGTCCAATGTCCCTACCCTCGTGTCCCACGGCCTCAGCCGGTATCCGTTGCGCTGCGTAACCCGGTCGGCCGTCCGCTCCCCGTATCTCGCACCTGTCTTGCCCTCCACCTCGGCCTCCATGATGGCCTGCACCAGCACACCCATCGCTTCCCGCAGAAAGTCCATGTCCGCATCCATGGCCCTCTTGCGCAGAAGCTCCAGCAAGTCTATGCTCTCCCTGGCCACTCGCGCTACCTCCTTCACCGTTTCTTTGTCGCTACCGGTGAGGATGACGCAGTGGCCTCCTCCTTTCCAGCCCCCTCATACACCACCTATTGGGACTCTACACCTTGTTTGATAATCTGCTCCGCCGCGAATGTCCTTCTACGCATACGGACCCCTGCCTCTGATCATTCCAGGTCTGGCGTTCGGCCTGGACCGATCCTCGGGGGGACAGGTCAGCTGCTAAACCTATCCACGAGATGTCTCCTCAGAAGCTGATGTCGAAACGCGACGAAGACTCTTCGTCGCGTTTGCTCCCGCGATTGGGTTCAGAACTGGATGGAAGTTGAACAGAATATGGACGAAAGTTGAACAGACTCATTTGACTGTGTTGTTGCTGTACAGAGACAATATAAAGTTGCTCCCCCCACCGAGGAAAGCAATGAGGGCTTGAGGGGGTCTTCCTCTCACCAGCCAACACAAGCTGATGTATGAAAGCAAGTCTATCACTAGACAGCTTGGGGTGAGTTCAGTATGAGGTGCGGGCAGCACTTAGCGCCCCTTGCTAAGGAGTTCCTGAGGGCAGTAGTGGCGCTTTGAGATGATAACAGATCCGTAAGGAGGATGATTGAATGAGCGATTGATGGTCGATGGGGGAAAGAGCGTCGCATTGAGATACTAGTGAATTCGCGAAAAGGAGGACCAAATGGCAGACAAGTATGATGTGATAGTTGTAGGAGCAGGGCCCGGCGGTACAACCGCCGCCAAGTTTGCCGCTGAGAATAAGCTCAAGGTCTTGCTGCTTGAGCGCGCGAAAGAACCGGGCGATAAGAATATGTCAGGAAGCTATCTGTTCAGAAAGATCTGTGAGGAGTGCTTCCCCGGATTTAAAGATGCCGAATGTCACAAGGGGATGCCTCGTTGGGCGGGAATCGATTTCCGGTGGACACTGGACAACGACGAGAAGGTATACGGCGTTTATATGGGACCGGGTTCAGATGCCATGCGTGACCAGTATTCGGTATTCCGCAATGAGACTGATGCCTGGTTCACCAACCAGGCAGTGAAGGCTGGCGCTGAGTTCAAGATGGCTCTGGCCACCGACCTCATCTGGGAAAAGAAAGGAACAGAAAACCGGGTAGTAGGTGTTGTCACCGATAAGGGGAATTTCGAAGCCCCGGTTGTGATTGATGCGTCGGGATTGCACTCGATAATAGCTAAAAAGTCTGGCCTCATTTCTTGGCGACATGAGAAGATCGAGCTCGGCTTGAAGTATATCTTCAAGCTTGATCCGGAGGAGCTTCGGCGCAGGAGCAGGGTATATAAGGATACAGACGGGGTCGACGTGGACTGGGGAGTTGCGCCGATGCTTTGCGGCTCGTGTCCTGACCACTTCGGTTGTCACGCTACTGTCATGCCCGAGCGGGGAATCATCAGCATCGCTTACTACTCATCGCTGTCAGAGATGATAAAGTATCGCGTTAACGTCCACCAGCGGGGACAATGGTATCTGAAGCAACCACAGGTCCAGGCTCTGATTGAAGGCGCAGAGTTCGTACAATGCAACCTCCACGGGCTCGCCGCGGGCGACGTAGTCGGGTACGCATCGAAGTCGTATCTACCGGGCTTTATGGTTGTCGGAGATGCAGGTGGATTTGCCCAGCCGGCGGACAATTATGGGGCTAATGTCGCAATGTACCAGGGGAAGTTGGCAGGCAACCTAGCCGCTGAGATGAAAGAGAAAAAGGACTATTCAGAGGCCATGTTCGCCAAGTACGAAGAGGGCTGGCGCAATACCTGGATCGGCGAGGATGATCTCCACGAGCTATGCGTCTTCTTGAGAGATGGCAGTATGGCTGGGCTTGTTTGGACTATGGATGATGTTGTGAGTGCCACTTTCAGAGGGAAGTGGAATGACGTGGGGTATCCGGCTTTAATCCTGAGCGCAATACCCAAACTCATCAATGCTCTACCGGCTATGCAGACTGTCGGCTACGGACTTAAGACAGTATCAAAAGTAGGCCTGAAGAAAGCAAGTGACCTCGCAGGGTTGCTCGGAATGGCTGCGCCACAATAGGTGGCGCAGCAGACAACAACACCAGATGAAAGGATGATGAGATGGTAGATAGGATAAAGGAGCAGACGGTACAAAAGGGGAAGCATTTCGATGCTAGCGCCCTCTATGGACCGAAATTGGTTGGAGCGAAGGTTCGCGAGCTTCTCAAAGGCAAGTACACGGTCATCCCCAAGACCAAGGAGCACATCAAGGTCGATAAGGATAAGTGCATTGGTGATCCATGCCAGATTTGCTATATCATCTGCCCGACCGGGTCTTTCGAAATGGTAGACGGCAAGGCTGAATGGAAGTACGGCATGGAGCTGTGTGCGGAGTGCGGCATGTGCCGCTACTGTTGTCCCCAGGATGCCATCGATTGGTCTTATCCGGAGGCGGGAACCGGCATCCAGTTGAGATGGAGTTAACCCTTCGGTAGGGCAACCCAGGTTCAGATGTTGGGATCACAAAAGACGTAAGAACGTGAGGTTGCCTGTCAGTTGTAAGACAAGGGAGTGCGGGTGATAACCAACTTCCCCCTTGCCTTCGTGTAGGGTACATGGCTTAGAGGACTGCTGACCAAGGAGATAGACAATGGCCGTGAAGAAAGGATCAGCATTGGCTGCAATATTGCCGCGATTGAAGAAGGCTGACCTCAGCCCCCTTGTCCGCATGGCATCGAATATGGTGCCCCGTGCCCTGGATCCCTTCTTCAAGAGTCTGGATGAGAAGGAGAAGCGTGCCATTGATAGGGTCATGCCTCCGGGCAAAGGGAAGAAGGTATATGTCCACTTGGTGGACACCCCTACTCCCCCCATAGTGGTTGAACTGGCTCAGCCCATGAAGATAGACACTATGCCTGAAAAGGATGTCAAACAGCAGAACATGAAGGGGATAAGGTTGACTACCGGCGACATCCTGCTGTTGGCCAAGGGGCGAAGCCTGGGCAACACGCTGAGACTTCTTTGGCGGTTCAAAGGACAGATATTCACAATGCTGGGCATAGTGTGGATGTTCATGCCTTTGCTCCGATTGGGACGTTCTGGACTAAAAGAAATGGGCAACAAGCTGACGTCTAGATGGGAGCCGCTGCTCGATTTCTTCGCCCGGCTGAAGTAGCAGAAAGGTTCGTTCTTCGATAGTCGCGGAGCAAGGGAAAAAAGATCGGAGCGGGCACTGCTGCCCGCTCCTTGCTGCCTATAGAACAAACGAACGGTTGTCGCAACTGACACCGCGTTCTATGCTTCGGCAGGCTCCAGTTCCTCTTTCTCGCTCGCTTTTCTCTCCCTCTCTAACCTGTCCTCTCTTGCTACCTTCCTGGTGTGCTCGATCTCCTCTGGTGTGACCTGCTTGCGTATCTCATCGAGGTCCCTCATTACTCTTGAGAACCGGGCCCCCTCGGCTGAGCTTATCCACTCCAACTGGAGCCTTTCCGGCCTGATACCGAGCTTCTCCAGCCGCTTCCAGAGCTTCTCCGCGCGTTTCTTCGTCCAGTTGTTGGCATCTATGTAATGGCAGTCGCCAATGTGACAGCCCGACAGCAGAACCACCGGCGCACCTAACTCGAACGCGTGCATAATGAACCTCTCATCTACGCGACCGCTGCACATGGTTCGGATGAACCGGTTGTTGGGCGGGTAACGCAGCCTGGAGGTACCTGCGAGGTCACCGCCGCCGTAGCTGCACCAGTTGCACAGGAAGGCCAGGACCTTGTCTTCCGGCTTCTCCTCCAACGCCGCGTCTATCTGGGCCAGTATCTGAGCGTCCGTGTAGTGCTGCATCGTGATGGCGTCGAAGCGGCACTCCGCTGCGCACGTGCCACAGCCGGCACATGCCGCCAGCACGACGTGAGCGCCTGTCTTGGCCTTCGTGTCCACCGTGATCGCGTTGTACGGGCAGACCCTGGCGCACACTCCACAAGATGTGCACTTGTCCTGATCGACGATCGCCTTTAGAGCCTCTGTCTTGATAGTGCCGGAGTTCAACACGATGGCGCTTCTCGATGCCGCCGCGCTGGCCTGCGTGACGCTGTCCTTCACGTCCTTTGGAGACTCGACGCACCCGGCGAAGAAGATGCCTGGCGTTGGTGCCTCCACGGGCTTCAGTTTCGGATGGGACTCCATTACGAAGCCGTCGCTGGTCTGCGTGAGGTTCAGAACGCTGGAAAGGTGCCCCAGGCCCTCGGATGGCTCCAGGCCCACCGACAGGACTACCATGTCGAGTTCGTACTCCTCGACTTGGGCCGTAGTGGTGTTCTCCACTCTCAGCCGCAGGTTACCTGTGGAAGGGTCCTCTGTCACATCGCCGGGCAGACCGCGTATGTAGAGAACGCCCTCCTCCTTCGAACGCCGGAACAGGTCCTCGAATCCCTTTCCGAATGCCCTTATGTCCATGTAGAACACATAGATCTCTGTGTCAGGATAGTGCTCCTTGATCAGCAGACTGTCCTTGATCGTGTTCATGCAGCAGACGTTCGAGCAGTACGGGTTCCCGCGGTTCTGCGTGCGCGACCCGACACACTGTATGAACCCGATGCGCTTCGGCACCTGGTGGTCGGAGGGGCGTACCAGATGTCCCTGGGTTGGCCCGCTGCCGCAGATCAGTCTCTCGAACTCCATACTCGTGACCACGTTCTCAAAACGCGTGTAGCCGTACTCGTCGAGCTGCGTGGGATCATACACGTCCATGCCCGTGGCCACGATAATGGTGCCCACCTCCAGCTCAACGATCTCGTCCCCCATATTCAGGTCGATGCACTCCTTCTCACAGGCGTCCACGCACTTACCGCAGGCGACCGGGTTGTTACCCAGACATGCGGCCATGTCCACGACGTAAGCAGATGGCACTGCCTGAGGATGGGGCATGTAGACCGCCTTGCGAGACGAGAACCCGTGCTGGAACTCGTCAGGCATGACAACCGGGCATACCTCGGCGCACTTGTCGCAGGCGGTGCACTCCTTCTCATCGACGTAGCGGGCTTTGCGGCGCACCTTCACCTTGAAGTTGCCGATGTAGCCGCTGACCTCTTCGACCTCGCTCAGCGTCATCATCTCGATCCGGGGATGTCGACCGACATCCGTCATCTTCGGACCGAGTATTCATATCGAGCAGTCCATGGTCGGGAAGGTCTTGTCGAGTTGCGCCATCACCCCGCCGATCGTGGGCTGCTTCTCCACCAGGTATACCTGGTGCCCGGCGTCGGCAAGGTCGAGTGCTGCCTGTATGCCTGCCACTCCGCCGCCGATCACGAGGGCCGCGTCCGTCACCGGTATCTCAGCCTCGTAACCGGGCATGAGATACCGGGCCCTGGCAACCGCCATCTTGACGATGTCCTTGGCCTTCTCGGTGGCCAGCTCGCGGTTGTCGCTGTGCACCCAGCTGCAGTGCTCCCTGATGTTGGCCATTTCCAGCAGGTATCGGTTCAAGCCCGCCTCGGAGACGCACTCGCGGAACGTCGGCTCGTGGAGTCTGGGGCTGCAGGCGGCAACAACGACTCGATTGAGGCGATGCTCGGCAATCTGCTTCCTGATCTCCTCCTGACCCGGGTCCGCGCATGTGTATTTGTTGCGCATTGAGACCACGACGCCGGGAAGTGTCTCGGCATATCGCCGCACCTCCTCGGTGTCGACCGTGCCTGCAACATTCAAACCGCAGTCGCAGACAAAGACCCCGATCCTCAACTCTTCATTAGCCATCTAACTCACCTCCCTTCTAGGGACTGGGCCGCCACAGATGCCAAGTCCTTGATCTCGATCTTCGCGCTAATATCGTCTTCGCTTCTCTGGGCGCATGTCAAGTGTATTTTGCACTTGGGGCAAGCGGTAATGAGCGTTGTCGCCCCTGTTGCGGATGCCTGGGCCAGGCGATCCTTCTGAATGCGACGGTTTACAGCGCCGCAGTGCACCCACGGGCTCGCGCCACAGCACAGCGCTTTCTCTCGGTTCTCCTCCATCTCGGACAACCCCAGCCCCTCGACCGCACCCAGTATACGCCGGGGTTCGTCGAAAACCCTCGAGCACCTACCCAGGGCACAAGGGTCCTGGTAGGTGGCCCTGATGGCCGCCCGTCCCAGCTCCATATCTCCTGTCTCCAGGAGAGGGGCCAGCACCTGTGTCAAATGTAGCACTTCTATGCCCGTATCTCCTACTGCCTTGGCATAATCAACTGCAAGGCAGTACCGGCACTCCGGGCAGTTGGTGATGATCCTCTTGACACCCCGTCGCGCGAACTCATCTGCGTTGAGCCGCGCCAGGGCCAGGAATCCCTCCCTATCTCCCTGGACGAGAAGGTCCTTGCCGCAGCAACGCTCGTTATCCATAACGTCAAATGGGATCTTGGCCTTGTTGAGCAGCCTCATCGCGCTCTTCACGCCTTCGAGGGTCTCAACTTCCAGTTCTTCGAACACGACATCGAAGTACGGGGCACACCCGACGAAAAACACCGTGTCGCAGCCCTCGGTCAGCTCGATGTCTTCCGGCAGCCAGTCGAGACGGTTCTGCCGCAACTCGTCCCTGGCCATGAGGTGCATGTACGATTGGAGTGCACCTCCGTGCGTGCATTGCAGGCGCGCGCCTTCCTCCAACGCCTCTGACCTGACGGCGTGTATGAACTCCGGGAAGCGCACGAGGTAGTTGCACCTCTCCACACACATGTAGCAACTCAGGCAATCCCAGATTGTCTCATCCTGACAGTCCACGCTGCCCCGTCCGAGACGCTTTTGCGCTATCAGGCGTGGGTTGAAGTCGGGATCGCGTTGGGCAACCGGACACACGACCGTGCACTTGCCGCAATCCAGACACAGCCGTATGTTCGTGTCTATCACTTGTTGTCCTCTGTCGAACACTCCAAGTCTACGTCCTCTCTACCTCTGGGGTTGAGGGCTGGTCGCGCGGTGCGAAGGTCGGAATCCGCGCTACAGCGAGCCTGCAGGAACTGCGTGACGCATTGCCCGCAACTGGTCCAGGAAGGCAGTGATCTGCCTCACGAACCCGTAGCCATCTCCACGGGGTATGTGACTGAGGATCAGTCTCTCCTCATCCATCCCCAGCAACCGTAGAACCGCTCGCGCCTTCTCGTATTCGCGACTTACGAGGTCGGATTCCCTATCGTATTGGCAGTTGCCCGGCGAGCATCCGAGCAGCATCACTCCTTCTGCACCCAGCTCGAACGCCCTGAGTATGAGGCCCTGATTCAACCGGGAGAGACAGCTGATCCTGACCAGCCGCACGGACGATGGGTAGCAGTGTCCGACACGCGCTGCAGCTTCCACGCAACTCAGCCCATCCCAGTTGCAGGCGTATATCACTATGGGAACTTCGGTATTGCTCATCCGACCTCGGCGGTCTCGCCCTCTCCTCTCAGGATTGCCTCCAACGTTATCAGAAGATCGGCCTCGCTCTGCGATAGCTGCGACAGAGCACCGGTGGGGCAACGCGCTACGCATGCTCCGCACCCGAGGCACAACACCTCGTCGACGCAGGCCACTGCTACGCCGCCCTCGCGTTCGACCAGCTGTATGTACGGGCACACGGCCACACACTCGCCGCAGCCACGGCATAGCTTCGCGTCCACGCTGACAGCATTATCGCGAGGGCCGACTACACCCTGTCGAAGGTAGGCAGCTGTTCTGGCAGCAGCTGCGGAACCCTTGAGAATCCGCAATTCGGGCGTATCGCCATCCGACACAATGGTGAATATGCCCGCAGTCTCTCTGATAGTGGCGGCACGTACAGCCGCAGGGTCGGTGCCCAAAGTGAGCTCGTCCGGCGCTCCGAGCTGACCGGTGATGTACCCCATCAGCTTCGCGATGGCAGGGTCGTGCCCGATGGGTGGCACCTCGCCCTCCCCGTCCCCCATGTTCAGAAGCACGGCACCGGCTCTGATACAGCTGACCTGCGAGCCATATCGTAGCTCCAGCTCGTAGCCGCCCGGCTCGCCCGTGATCTCGATACTATCGGGCCAGGGGTTCGCTCGTACGCCCAACTCGCCCAGTTCCTGTGTCAGCTTCTCACGCGGCCCGCTCTCGGAACGCCTTGCCCTGGCCCCCGATTGGGGCCCGGTCACGAGCGCGACCGACAGGTCCAGGCTGGCCAGGTCGCGCGCCGCTGACAGGCCGCCAAGGCTGGTACCCAGCACTGCCACGCTCATCTCGATCTCGCAAGCCGCTTGTGCTGCGGGGATCAGCCCTTGAGCCCTCGCCACACCGGCGGATATCAATTCCATGGCCTTGCGGGTTGCGCCCTCACGGTCGTCACGGTGTATCTTCGCGCATTGCTCGCGTATGTTCACGTACTCCACAGTCGTATCAGGCTGTGACGACACCGCATTGAGAAGGCTCTGCTGGCACAGTACCCTTCTCTCGGTGCAACTGAAACAAATCTGATCCAATCCACAACATCGGCAGGCGGCCAGGACGACCTTTCCCAACCTCCAGTCAGCTATCTGCTGTCTTATCCTCTCCGAACCTTCCTCAGAGCAGGCCTGGGGTATGGTCTCTACGTTGCACACTCCAGGCAGGAGGAGCGCGTGGTTGATCAAGCGGTCGAAATCGACTACGGAGTTGGTGTAGCCACCGCAGCTACAGAGGATCACACCAACGCGGGATTCCTGTACGCCGGTCGGCTCACCGATGGTGACTCCGGCACTATCCACAACACCGGGCGGTCCTGGGGCTGCAGCCTCCTCTACCTTCAGGCCCAACTCACGTGCAACCTGCATGGCTGCGGCCGAGGCCTGCCACAGCTCCTCGCTCAGTTCGGCGTCCTGGTCGGCCTCGACGGTCAGGACGCCGGGTTTGCCCGGCGGCGAAGTCGCGGCCCCCCTTGACACGATGGAGGCAGGCCCATGATGCTTGGCGCGGGCAAACTCGATGACGAAATCCGCGGGGATGTCTACTGTCTCCTGGCTGTCCCCGTGGACTACGGCATTCAGCTCGCAGACGCGTTCGCATTCCCTGCACTCGCTGCAAAGGGCACAGTTCAGACAGCGCGCCGCCTCGCGCTCGGCCAGAACTTCGGGCAGCCCGAGGCGGGTCTGCTCGAAGTTGCCTTTCCTCCTGGAGTGAGGAAGGATGGGCATACGCGCGCGCCTGTAGTGAGATACGTCCCTCTCGCTGACATCTACTTCGACAGGTTCGGGCTTCTCCAGAGTACGCCACTTCCTCAGGTCTCGCCCTCTCAGGTAGCGGTGTATGGACTCAGCCGCCTGCAATCCGGCGGCCATTGCCTCGACGACGTTGTTTGGTCCCGTCACGCAGTCACCGCCCGCGAAGACGCCCGGCACACTGGTCTCCAGCGTGAGCGGGTCGACCGCAACCGTTCTGTTCTTACCTTCGGTTTCGAGTCCCAGGAGATTGAGCAGTCCCACGTTTGGCATTTGGCCAATAGCTATGACCACGTGGTCGGCATCCAGCTCGTACTCTGAGCCGGGGATCAACTCGGGCTTGCGGCGTCCGTCATCTCCCACTTCGCCCATCTTCATTCTCTGGCAGCGGAGTCCGGTTACCTTCAACCCATCTCCAAGTATCTCGATGGGCTGAGTCAGGTACTCGATGTCTATGCCCTCTCTTACTGCCTCCTCGAGTTCTTCCGCAACCGCCGTGATCTCCTCCTCTGTTCTGCGGTAGAGCATCCGAACCATGCCCTTGCTTCGCCTCTTCGCCGTTCGGGCCGAGTCAACTGCGCTGTTGCCACCGCCTATGACCACCACATTCGAGCCTACCGACGCACCGACCCCGAGGTTCAATGCGAACAAGAGGGATACGGCGTCCACGACACCGTCCAGCTCCTCCCCCGGGATGTTCAGCTTCTTGTTCTGATGGGCTCCTATGGCCAGGAAGAAAGCACGGTATCCCCTTTCCCGGAGATCGTGGATGGACACGTCCCGGCCAACCGTAACGCCCCTCTTGATATTCACCCCCAGTTCCTGTATCGCCGCAACCTCTCTGTCACGCACCTCCCAAGGCAGCCGGAACCTGGGGATACCCGTGGCCAGCATGCCCCCTACGACCGCGTGCGCCTCGAATATGGTCGGCGTGTATCCCCTTCGAGCAAGCTCCCATGCTGCGGACAGGCCCGCAGGCCCACTGCCGACGATGGCAATCCTCTCCCTTCTGGATTTGGAGGGTGCCTTCAACGTGTAGTGCGGGCTGCCGCTGGCGTGATCAGCGGCGTAGCGGTGGAGGGCCTGGATGAACACGGGGCTGTCGACCTCTCCTCGCTTGCAGTTGCTCTCACACGGATGTGTACAGACTCGACCGAGGACACCGGCCAACGGCGCTGACTCGTTGATCAGGGCGAGAGCCTCATCTGGCTTTCCCTTGCCTAGCAGGGAGACGAAGCCCTGTACGTTTATCCCCAGAGGGCAGGCCGCTCTGCACGGCGCGATGCCGTTCTTCTCGATGTAGAAGGCTGAAGGTGCAGTCCTGACGCCGGGAATGGGCGCGTGGATGGCGCTATGGCTTATGCGCTCCCCGTGCAGCAATGTGTTTACCTTGACCGAGCATGCGTCCTCACAGCGCCCGCAACTCGTGCATATGTCCGTTCGCACATACCTCGGTCTCTTCGCTGTCCTTATCGTGAATCTCCCCCGGTTTCCCGAGACAGACCTAACCTCCGAGCCGGTATGTAGCGTGACCAGCGGGTGCGTCGCCGCGCGGAGCGTGAGGGGCCAAAGGTGTGGAGTCTCAGTATCAGCACCCACAGCCAGGTCGCCCAGTTCGTCCAGCCCCAGGGCTGTGTCGGGCGTGATCAGGTTGACCTCTATGCCCAACTCGGCCAGGGTGAGGGCAGCCTGGGCTGCTCCTATGGTGCCGCCCATGATGGCGACGCGCCTCCTATCCATCTGTGCCCTTGGTGTGACCCTTTCCCTTTCGACCGTACTCGTGTCCCATCTCGAATGCCTTGGTGTTGATCTCCTCCGTACCCTTAGGAACGGTGCTGAGCACCGACTTCTTGAGACCCTCAGCGGACACGGTGTCGTTGACCGCAGACAGGAAGCCGAGCATTATGATGTTGGCGACGACGGGGCGGCCCATGTCGCGCGCCATACGGGTTGCGGGTATCGTCAGTGGGGGTGGGTTGTGATCGGCGTCCGGCTTGACCAGGTCCGGGTCGATGATGACCAGCGTGTCCTCGGGCAAGTCCTTGCCATACTTGGCGTAGGCGGCCTGAGATAAGATTATGACGACCTCTGGGCTCTGGACATAGGGATACCCTATGTCGTCGTTGGAAATGACGACCTCGGCGGTACAGGCCCCGCCGCGCGCCTCAGGACCGTAGCTCTGGGTGAAAGTGGCGAACCCGCCGTCATAGACAGTGGCCGCCTGTCCTACGATCTGCCCAGAGAGCACGACGCCCTGACCCCCGAAACCAGCTATTCTCAGTTCCTTCCTTGCCAAGTTGTCTTCCTCCAGACTCGCGCATTCGCCCTGCAGCTTCTAGCCCTTGTTAGCCTTCTCAACCATCTTGGTGTAGCGGTCCCAGAACGTCGGCCGGTCGATGTCAACGAACTTGCCCACGATGATAGGGCTGTCCGGTTCTATGGCTACATCCTTCGGGTCGGCCCCGTTACGAACGACGCTTCTCTCCTGATAGACGTGCATCGTGTCCATGCCCTTGCCTTGCTTGTTCATGCGCCCATAGAGCGTCGGGCATGGGGCCATGACCTCTATGAAGCTGAAGCCCGGCTTCGTCATGGCCTCGGCTATCGAGCGCTCGAGCTGGCGAGCGTGTAGCACCGTCCAGCGCGCGACATAGCTCGCGCCGCTGGCAGCTACGATATACGGCACGTTAAACGGGTGCTCGTAGTTGCCGTAGCGGGTCGTCGAAGTCCGCGCATCGAGCGGCGTGGTCGGGCCGACCTGGCCGCCTGTCATGCCATAGTTCAGGTTGTTGATACAGATAACTGTCATGTCGATGTTCCGGCGTGCCGAGTGAATGAGGTGGTTGCCTCCTATTGCCACTATGTCGCCGTCTCCCGAGAAGACCACGACGTTCAACTCCGGGTTCCCCAGCTTCAGGCCTGTGGCGAACGGCAGGGCACGACCGTGAGTCGTGTGGAACGAGTCCAGGCGTACGTATCCCGCCGCCCTCCCCGAGCATCCAATGCCCGAGATCAGGGCTATCTTGTCCGCGTCCAGTTCCGCGCGCTGTATGGCCCTGATGAAGCAACTCACAGCGGGGCCTATGCCGCACCCCTGGCACCAGATGTGCGGCATCCGGTCCAGTCGCAGGAACGCGTCTATGGTGTTCTTGTGGTTCGGCGCCGTCGTTGTCATCTCACGGCTTCCTCTATTGCCTTCACGATAGTCTGCGGCAGGTGGACGCTGCCGCCCATGTGGGGCACCAATATGGATTTCGCCTTTCCGGCGGCACACCTCTCGACCTCGAACACGATCTGACCGTAGTTGATCTCAGGGACCACGAAGGCCTTGACCCGGTCGGCCAGCTCCCTGATTCGGTCCTCGGCGAATGGCCAGACCGTGATGAGACGCAGGAGCCCGGCCTTGATCCCGGAATCTCGCGCCTGCTGCACAGCCATCCGCGCTATTCGCGACGTAATCCCGTAGGCACATACGACGACCTCGGCGTCTTCGATCCCGATCTCCTCGTACCTGACGATGTCCTTCCTGTTGAGCCTTATCTTGTCAACCAGGCGCCGCACCAGCTTGTCCTGTGCCTCGGCCGTCATGACCGGATAGCCCTTCTCGTCGTGGGTTAGACCGGTGACGTGGAACCGATAGCCCTCACCGGCTACCGCCATCGGCGGTACCAGACTGCTGTCAGCTTCATACGGCAGGTACTCGCCCGGCTTCTTAGCTGGCCTTCGCCTCTTCACGAGATGGCCGCGCGGTATCTCGTTGACTACAACCTTCTCGCTCATGTGGCCTACGGACTCATCCGACATTATCAGAACGGGCACCCTGTACTTCTCAGACAGGTTGAACGCCTCGATGGTCAGATCGAATATCTCCTGCGGCGAGCTCGGAGCCAGGGCGATGATCTCGTAGCTGCCGTGAGAGCCCCACCGCGCCTGCATCATGTCGCCCTGGCCGGAGAGCGTGGGCAGGCCCGTGGACGGCCCTGCTCTCTGTATGTTGACCAGAACGCATGGTGTCTCCAGCATTACCCCCAGTCCGAGGTTCTCCATCATCAGACTGAATCCCGGCCCCGAAGTGGACGTCATCGCCTTCTTCCCGGCCCAGGATGCACCGAGCACGGCGGCCATGGACGCGATCTCATCCTCCATCTGGATGTACACGCCGCCGACGTGTGGCAGTCGCTCCGACATGCGCTCCGCCACCTCGGTGGCGGGCGTGATGGGATATCCGGCGAAAAACCTGCAGCCGGCAGCGATTGCTCCCTCGGCGCAGGCTGTGTCGCCGTTCATAAAAAATGTACCAGTGAGCTTACCGTCTTCCGACATAAGAGAGTCCTGCTAGTCCTGTTGGTCGTAAGAGGGGGATACGTGGATGGCGAACTCAGGGCAAAGCACTTCGCAGAGACCGCAGCCCAGGCACTTGCCCTGATCCTCTACCTCGGCCAGTTGGTAGCCCTTCTGGCTCAGGTCGTTGCTCATCCTGAGCACGCCGCGAGGGCAGAACTCGACACAGTAGGTGCAGCCCTTGCACCTCTCCGCGTCGATGGTGACCACGCAGGGCTTGGTGGCCTTCTCCGCCAAATCGAACGGCTTCCTCCAGTACTTCATCGCGCACTTCCACTATCTTGTGTGTTCAGGAGTCGCGTACCCGCCTGGGGACTCGTCCCAGCTTCCCCTGTCCCCAACCTCTCCCAGCTTGCGGCGACGGGTGTGTGGCCTCAGGATGGAGCGACGGCCTCTACCTCAACAACTCAGTATATCAGGAGAATGCAAGCCTGACAAACCGTTGTAATCTGCGAGAGGCGCGCGCATAATCAGTGAACCACCGGACTCAGTTATCGGGTGGAGCCCCATTGACGGGGGGAGGTGCGGCTTGAGAGCGGCCGTTATCGAGGGAAAGCGCAGGTTTGTCGTAAGGGATGTGCCTGATCCTACGCCCCGGTCGGACGAGGTCGTGGTGGGCGTGCAGTGTTGCGGGGTGTGTGGCTCGGACCTGCACATCTACAAGGAAGGCGCTGCGATCAGCGCGGGGCACGAGTTCGCGGGCGATATTGTGAACGTCGGGTCGGCCGTGCAGGGATGGAGCGTGGGCGACCGTGTGGCCGTTGAGCCTCGAATCTCGTGCGGCGAGTGCGAGTGGTGCCGGGAGGGGGATGTGGGCCTGTGCGACCAGTACTACGTAGCGCTGCTGGAGTACGAAGGTGCGTTCGCAACGTATGCCAGGACGAGACACACGCAGTTGCACAGGTTGCCGGATGAGATGCCGTACGAGCATGCAGCCCTGGCAGAGCCGGCGGCCTGCGCACTGCACGCGATCAGGCAATCGGGCCTGAAGGAAGGGCAGACGGCCGCGGTACTGGGACTGGGCACGATCGGACAGATGGTGGTCAGGATCGCCAAGGCGCTTGGTGCCAAGGCGGTCTACGCAGCCGAACAGAGTCCCTCCAGGATTGAACTGGCCCGAGGTGTGGCCGACCATGTAGTTGACATAAATAGTGGATCGGCTGCTAAGACTACACTGGAGCTGACGGGTGACAGGGGGGCTGACGTTGTCTTCGAGTGCTCGGGAAGCCGGACGGCGACGCAGGATGCCCTGGCTATGGTGCGGAAGGGGGGCACCGTAGTCATACCCGGCATATGTTTCGAGTGGGTCGATCTGCCAATCAGCAATGTGGTCCTGAGGGAGCTGACGATCAGGGGATCGATCTGCTTCTCGGCAGGGGAGTACGCCTCTGCTCTCGAACTCATAAGTACTGGCCGGATCGATGTGGCCTCCCTTGTGAGCGTTTCGCTGCCGCTGGACAGTATCAACGAGGCGTTCGAGATGGCCATCGGGGGGGAGGGGGGAAAGATATTCATAAGGCCCTGAGTTTGGGCGGCCTACCAGTGGAAGGTGATCTCTTCGCCGGGGACGATTGAGCGGTTGGCTGGGGCCGCCAGCTCCGGCGCGGACGGTATGCCGTTTGTGAAGCTCCGAGCGTTCGCGCTGGTCTCTGTGTTCGAGGACCAGCCCGCGTCATTGCCGGCGAAGACGCGCCAGAAGTAGATGGTCCCGTCGTTCGGGTAGTCGGCGTCCGTGTACTGGGTCCGGTCGCCGACCTCCCCGCTGAACTTCGTGTTCGTTGACTTGAAGCTGGGATCAGTGCTGACCTCCAGGTAGTACTTCGTCGCCCCGGGGACTGCGTTCCAGCAATAGGTTATGGTCTCGGCGGAGAGGACGTCGCCATCGTCAGGTGCGGCCAGCGTTGGAGCCGAGGGCCTGGCGAGGTTCGTGAACATCCGGCTGTTGGACTCGGCTTCGCCGTCCGAACACCAGCCCGCTACGTTGCCTGCCCAGACTCTCCAGGAGTACTCGGTGCCCCAAACGTCATTGGGGAATCCGTCAACCGTGCGCGACGTGCCGTTGACAATCGCGTAGAAGTGTCTGGTTGCCTCGCCGCGTTCAGGTCCGAGGTTGACCTCCAGCTTGTAGCTGCTGGCCATCGGAGAGGCGTTCCAGCGGAAGGTGATAGACTCGCCCGTGATGACGGCATCTGCCACAGGGCTGGCGAGAACGGGTGCCGCGGGTATGCCGAGGTCGTCGAAGCTCCGGCTGTTGGCGTTGGCCTGAGCGTAGGAGCACCACCCAGCGTCGTTGCCGGCCCGCACGCGCCAGTAGTAGACTGTTCCATCCTGGCGGTAGCCGCTGTCTGTGTACTCGGTTATGCCGCCGACCTCGCCGCTGAATTTCATCGAGCGGTCGCTCCAGCTTGGATCGCTGCAGACCTCCAGGTGGTACTTGGTGGCGCCGGCCGCCGCGTTCCATCGGAACGTCACAGACTCGCTGGTGAGAACAGCTTCGTTGGCCGGTGAGGATAGTATTGGGGCTGCCGGCACTCCAAGGTTGACGAAGCTGAGGCTGTTGGCAGTGGCCGCGGAGTCCGCGCACCAGCCCGCCGGGTTGCCTGCCCAGACCCGCCAGTAGTAGGTCGTGCCTGTGGGATCAGCCGGGAACCCGGTGACGGTCGCGGATGTGCCTGACGTCTCATTGTAGAAGTGCCTGGTTGCCTCGCTCCAGGCAGGATCGGTGTTCACCTCGATCTTGTAGCTGGTGGCGGTTGCCGAACGCTCCCATTGGAACGTGGCTGATGTGCCCGGTACGGTAGCTCCCATGGACGGGGATTTCGGAGCCGGGGCGGCTGGTATCCCCACATCTACGAAGCTTCGGCTGTTGGCGTTCGCCTGTGCCGTGGGGCACCAGTCTACGTGGTTACCGGCCCGCACTCGCCAGTAGTAGACCGTCCCGTCGTCCACATAGCCGGTGTCGGTGTACTCGGTTACGTCGCCCAGCTCAGTGCGGAACTTGATGGTGTCAGCGCCCCAGTCCGGGCTTGTGTTTACCTCGATCATATACCTCGCCGCCCATGCAGAGGGATTCCACCTGAATGTTATCGAGCTCCCCGGCATGCCGGCACCGTCGGCTGGTGACGACAGAGTCGGTGCAGAGGGCAGGCCTGCGTTGGTGAGACTTCGCCCGTTGGCGTTGGCATCGCCATCCGTGCACCACCCGGCTGCGTTCCCGGCCCAGACCCGCCAGTAGTACGTGACTCCCCGGCTGGGGTCATTAGGGAAGCCGGAGACGTTCTGGCTGGTCCCGGCAACCTCGCCGTAGTAGAGCCGTGTTCCCTCGCCCCATCCGGGGTCGGTGTTCACTTCCAGCCTGTACTTGGTTGCGCTTGCCGCCGTGCCCCAACTGAACTTAGTGCTCGTGCCGCTGAGCACCGCTGCGTCGGCTGGTGAGGATAGTGCCGGTGCCGGTGGTGCTGCCAGGTTGACCAAGCTCTGGCTCCGGGCGTTAGCCTCGGAGACCGGGCACCAACCGGCGGCATTCCCCGCGCGCACTCGCCAGTAATATGTGGTGCCGTCGTCCGTGTAACCGGTGTCCTCGTAGTATGTTACTGCGCCGACCTCTTGTGAGAACTTGACGGCGTTCGGTTGCCAGCTCGGGTCGCTGGCGATTTCGAGATAGTACCTGGTTGCGCCCGCAGAGCTTTCCCAGCGGAATCCGATGCGGTCGCCGGAAACGAATGTTCCGTCATCGGGTTCGAGCAGGACGGGTGCCGGGGGCAGGCCGAGGTTGACGAAACTGCGGCTGTTGACGTTGGCCTGCTCGTCGGTACACCAGCCGGCGCTGTTGCCAGCCCAGACTCGCCAGTAGTACGTTGTGGCCTGCGATGGGCTGTTCACCAGCCCGGTCACCGTTCTCCGGGTGCCGTCCACCTGGCCGCGGTAGAGTCTGGTGGCATTGCCCCAGTTCGGATCGGAGTTGACTTCGAGACGATACATCGTGGCGAAGGCTACCGCGTTCCACTGGAATGTAGCCGAGCCGCCCGACACGGTAGCGCCATGTGCCGGAGACACCAGTGCCGGAGCTGGCACGGGCTCGACGATGACGAAGCTCCGGGACTCTGCATTTGCCTCTGTGTCGGGACACCAGTTCGCATCGTTCCCGGCCCAGACCCGCCAGTAGTAGCGCGTGCTTCCAGAACCGGTGGGGAAGTCATCTATGGTGACGCTGGTGCCATCGGCGACGTCATAGTAGAAGCGCGTGGCCGTGCCCCAGTCGGCGTTGGTATTGACCTCCACTCTGTACAGCGTTGCGCCTTGGGACGCTTTCCAGGCGAGGGTCACGGTGGGGGCCGTCATCTCGGCCCCGTCCGCGGGACTGGACAGCGCGGGCGCGCTGGGGATAGTGATCATAGTGAAGGTACGGCTGTTGGCATTGGCTTCCGTATCCGGGCACCAACCTGCCTGGTTCGCTGCCCAGACCCTCCAGTAGTACGCGGTGCCGCTTGGGGTACCTAGGAGGCCCGACACCGTCTTCGATGTGCCGGCTACCTCGCCGTAGAAGTGCCTGGTCGCTTCGCCCCATCCGGGATCGGTGTTGACCTCCAGGCGATACCCTGTGGCCAGGGTCGAGGCATTCCATCTGAACTCGATATAGCCGCCCTGTAGTGTAGCGCCGTCCAGAGGCGACAGCGGAACGGGTGCAGTCGGCACGTCGATGTTTGTGAACTTCCTGCCCCTGGCATTCGCATCAGCCTCGGAGCACCAGCCGGCGTCGTTCCCGGCGAGCACGCGCCAGTAGTATGTCGTGCCGTTGTTTATGTAGCCGGAGTCTGTGTACTCCGTGGAGTTCCCCAAATTGCCGCTGAACTTCAGGGTGCCGGCGGCCCACGATTTGTCGGTGCCGATGTCGAGGCGATATCTGTCAGCGCCGGCGGATGCATTCCACCGCAGTGTCACGCTGTTGCCTGATACGATAGCGTCGTCGGCCGGGGACACCAGCGCGGGGGCCTCGGGGAGGGTCACCTTGTTGAAGCTGCGGCTGTTGGCTGTCGCCGCTGCGTCGGAGCACCAGCCCGCGGCGTTGCCCGACCAGACGCGCCAGTAATATGTGGCCTGACTGCCACTGCCGCTCGTCAGATTGGAGATAGTCTCGGACGTGGAGCCGACCTCATCGTAGAAGTGCCTGGTTGCCGTGCCCCAGTTGGGATCGGTGTTGACCTCCAGCCGGTACTTCGTGGCTGTGGCCGCTGCACTCCAGCTCAGTCTTATCGAGTCGTCCGTGGTAGTCGCGCCGTCTGCGGGCGATTGAAGGGTTGGTGCCGGTGCCAGCGCTACATTGATGAAGCTCTGGCTGTTTACGTTCGCCTCGCTGTCGGCGCACCAGCCCGCGTCATTGCCGGCCCAGACACGCCAGTAGTATGTGGTGCCATCGTTCGTGTAGCCTTTGTCAGTGTACAGGGTCGCGTCTCCGACGCTGCCCTTGAATCTGGCGGTGCCGGACCTCCAGGCGGGATCGGAGTTCACTTCCAGCCTGTACATCGTTGCGCCTGTGACCGCGTTCCACTGGTAGGTGACCTGCTCGCCGGATAGCACTACACCCGGAGCGGGGTACGATAGTGTCGGGGCCTGGGGCGGGCTCATGCTCGTGAAGCTGCGGGCGTTGGAGTTCGCTTCGGCGTCGGTGCACCAACCCAGGGCGTTACCAGCCCAGACTCTCCAGTAATAGGTCGTGCCCAGCGCGGTGGCGGGGAAGCCGCTGACCGCCTGGGATGTCCCGTCAACCTGGCCGTAGAAGATCCTGCCGGTGCTGCTCCACGTCGGGCTGCTGTTGACTTCCAGCCGATAGGCGGTTGCGGCAGGCAGCCCCTGCCAGCGGAAGGTGATCGACGTATCGGAGATCACACCGTCATCGTTGGGAGATAAGAGGCCGGGGGCCTCAGGAATATCGAGGTTCGTGAACGCCCTGCTGTTAGCTGCAACATTCTCCTCTGCAGACCAGCCAGCGGGATTGCCGGCCCAGACTCGCCAGTAGTAGACTGTGCCATCATCGAGGTATCCGGTGTCCGCGTACTCCGTGGAGTTCCCCACATTGCCGCTGAACTTCATCGTCCTGGTGCCCCAACCGGGATCGGTGTTGACTTCCAGCCGGTACATGGTCGCCCCACGGGGGGCATTCCAACTGTATCTCACAGAGGTTCCGGACAGAGTGGCGTCGTCGGCTGGTGCGATCAGGGAGGGTGCGGCGGGCGGGGCGCGGTTGACGAAGCTCCAGCTGTTGGCGCTAGCTTCATCGTCATCGGACCAGCCCTCAGAGTTGCCTGCCCATACGCGCCAGTAGTATTCAGTCCCCTCCGGGTCATTGGCGAAGCCGTCCACGGTTATGGAGTCATCGTATGTCTCGCCGGCGTAGAATCTGGAGCCCTCGCCCCATTCCGGGTCGGTGCTTATCTCCAGTCTGTACTTCATCGCCGTATCGACGAAGGAACGGCGGTTCGCCTCCGCGTCACCATCCGAGCACCAGCCCGCGTCGTTTCCGGCCCACACGCGCCAGTAGTAGGTCGCACCATTGTTGCTGTAGCCGGTATCCTCGTACTCGGTCACGTCACCGACTTCGCCGATGAACTTGACCATCCCCGCATCCCATTCGGGGTCCGTGTTGACGACAAGCCGGTACTTGGTCGCGCCCCTGGAAGGCTGCCACTCGAATCTGGCGGACGTTCCCGTAACAGCGCCGCCGTCCTGCGGATATGTGAGCTGCGGAGCTTGCGGCGTACCCAGGTTAACGAAGCTGCGGCTGTTGGCGGATGCGGCCGCGTCGCCACACCAGCCGGCGGCGTTACCCGCCCAAACTCGCCAGTAGTAGGTGGTGCCCTCGGGATCGTCGGAGAAGCCGGGCACCGTCTGCGATGTGCCTTCGACCTGACCGGCGTAATGACTCGTTGCATTGCCCCAGGCGGGGTCGCTGTTGACCTCCAGCCGGTACTTGGTCGCCGTTGCCACGGAATCCCAGTGGAAGTCGATAGCCTCGCCGTTCACGATGGCAGCTTCGGCGGGGGAGGATAGGGCCGGTGCGTCCGGTATGTCGACGTCGACGAAGCTTCTGCCATTCGCGTTAGCTTCATTCTCGGCGCACCACCCGGCGGCGTTGCCTGCGAACACGCGCCAGTAGTAGGTCGTGCCGTCGTCAGTGTAGCCGCTGTCGATGTATTGCGTAGCGGTACCCACGTTGGTTCTGAGCGTTATGTGATCGTCGGACCAATCATGATCGGTGCCGACCTCGAGCCTGTATTCGGCTGCCCCGACGGACTCGTTCCACTCGAAGGTAACGGTGTCCCCGGGTATTCCCTCCCCATCGGCGGGAGCCGCGAGCGCCGGAGCCGCCGGAGCTGCCTGGTTAGTGAAGCTGCGACTGTTAGCGTTGGCCTCTTCGTCCGGGCACCAGCCCATGACATTGCCTGCCCAGACTCGCCAGTAGTAGGTCGCCCTGCTTGTCGGATCATTGGGGAACCCGCTCACTACGCAGGAGGTCCCGTTCGCCCCGCCGTAGTAGTGCCTGGTTGCCTCGCCCCACTGCGGGTCGGTGTTGACTTCGAGACGATAGCTGCCGGCGGCGGTGATATCTTGCCACTCGAATTCGACGGATTCACCGCTGATCACAACACTGTCATCGGGTGACAGCAGCTCTGGTGCGGACGGTATGCCCAGATTGACAAAGCTGCGTGCGTTGGCGTCGGCTTCCTCAGGAGAGCACCACCCGGCAGCATTGCCCGCCCAGACTCGCCAGTAGTAGGTGGTGCCGTTGTCGTTGTAGCCCTGGTCCTCGAACTCGGTAACGTCACCGACGTCGCCACTGAACTTGGCGGTACCGGCGTTCCACACGGGGTCCGTGTTCACCACCAGGTAGTACTTCGTGGCTCCGGGCGATGGGTTCCATTGGAATCCTATGGTCTCACCTGAGACAATACCCGCGTCAGCCGGGGACACCAATGTGGCGGCCTGCGTTGTGCCCAGGCTCGTGAATTGTCGTGCATTGGCGTTGGCGTCTTCATCCGTGCACCAGCCCTCTTCATCGCCTGCCCAGACCCGCCAGTGGTAGGTCATCCCGCTCGTCGGATCGCTGGGGAATCCTGCCACGGTCTGGGACGCGTTCGTCGTCTCACCATAGTAGTGTCTCGTAGCCTCGCCCCAGTTGGGGTCGGTGTTGACCTCGATCCTGTATCCGGTCGCCGAGCTGTAGCCGTCCCACTGGAAAGTGATCGAGCTGCCGGAGACGGCTTCGCCGGCCCCGGGATAGTTGAGTGCCGGTGCGGTGATCTTGCCTATGGCGGCGGGCGCGTCGATCAGGCCCCAGCCATAGACGTTATCCCTGCCTTGCGAGCCGAGGTCGACGGCGGTTGACTGGAGGGCCTGTCTGATCTCGTCCGGTGTCCAGGTTGGGTGCTCAGCCTTAACCAAAGCGGCTACACCGGCCACGTGTGGTGCCGCCATCGATGTGCCCTGGTACCACCAGTAGCCGAAGTCGCTGGGGTCTTTCGTGTATGGGTTGATGGTCTGCTGGAGGACACCATCGGGCCGGCCGTCCCCGTTCTGGTCAACGCGGACATCGCCGCCGGGGGCGACCAGGTCGATGTATGAGCCGGTGTTGGAGTAGTACGAGCGCTGCCTGTCGTACCGCACGGCACCTACCGCAATACAGTAGTCGTTGTATGCCGCCGGGTAGCTCGGGTTGTTGCCGGACTGATAGGCATTGCCCGCAGCGCACACTATCGTCACGCCGTGGTTGTAAGCGTAGGCGCACGCTTTTTGCAGGGTGTAGCTGTTGTACTCGCCGCCAAGGCTCATGTTGATGATATCGGCCCCGTTGTCGGTAGCCTGGTAGATAGCGGTCGCGATGGCGCAGTAGCTGCCGTACCCACCGCTGTTCAGTACCTTCATCGGCATGATCGACGTATTGAAGGCCACTCCGGCCACGCCGCGACCGTTGTCGGTGCTCTGAGCGATCGTGCCGCAGACATGGGTTCCGTGGCTGTTGTCGTCGTTAGGGTGCCAGTCGTTGTTGATGAAGTCGTAGCCCTGAACGAAGTTGACGTTGGCCAGGTCCGGGGCCAGCCTGTAGACGCCCCTGTTCTCGTAGGCAACGCCGGTGTCCAGGACTGCGACCACGACGTCGGGATCGCCCCCGTGTGCCGGAGCGGATGTATCGAGGGCCCAGGCGTCCTCCATGTTGATCTGATCGAGGTGCCACTGGTAGGAGTAGTCGGGATCATCAGGGCTCCAGGCTGCCTGGCATAGATAGTTGGGCTCTGCGTACTCGACAATGGCCTGGTTGGAGTATGCCTCGACCATGTCCTCGACGTCCTCATCCCCCGGGATTCGCAGGAGTTGGCTGTCCGCGTACGGATCGACGCCGACCACCGCCGCCTTCATACGCCTGTGCAGATTCTTCTGGACGGCGTTGGAGATGTCTTCGGACGCCAGTCGGCCCCCGAGTTGGGGAATATACAGGAGAACGTCGTCCTTGAACTTGACGACCACCTCGTTTGGCACATACTCGGTGGAGGCATCCTGGGCCGCTACTTCGTCGTACACAGCGTCGGAAGCGAATGCATCCTGCGCTGACATGGGAGCCATGCCGGCTGCGGTGAATAGGAAGACCAGGACCAGAAAAGCCGTTGCTCTGATTGTCTTGCTGCTTATCATCACACTGCCGATATAGAAGTAGCTCTGTAGGCAACCATATGTATAACGAGTTGAAGCTGGCCACCGTTGCGTCAGATACAGGTACTTTCTTACCAGGTACTTTCGGGCAGATGGTGCGGTACTGGTTGCAGGCAGTAGTAGTGTCCGGGAGAGGCCGGGGGGCTGAGCCGGAATAGATGGTATAGCTACTGCGCCGGGGTTCGCTGTGGCTCCGGACCGGGCGCGGAGTCTCCCTTCCCCTCCAGGCGCTTGGCCCCCTGGGCGTTCAGGAAGTACATCAGGCCGAAGAGGAAGAGCAATCCTGCGATTGGACCAATGATCACAGCCAGGTTGATTCCCGCCCCGGCGGGTCCGGCGTGGAGGCCGAAGGACGTCAGGTGTGACACCTCCGCTGTCACTGTGTGCGCGGTTGTGTCGACCGTAGAATCGAGGTTCACCCACTGCTGGTTCGTAGCATCGTAGTAGGCTATGGTGAGGCCCCCCTCTGATACGCCGTTGGGGAGCGACTCAGCAGCATACTTGAAAACGATGCTCGGAGCGGGGTCGAATGTCGTTCCGTCCGGGCTGAAATCGTATGTGAGCCCCACTCTCGTTGCGCCGGTGGGTGGATCCGGGGACGTGCTGGCTTGTGCGGCCTGCATGCTCTGTACCGGTTCAGCTGCCGCGCTGAGCACTGTCGTGCCGGTGAGCAGCTCCAGCCAGGCCATCTCATCGGGCGTGTAGACCTCCGTATACTGGAGCAGAAGCCCGCCGGGCGTCATAGTGCTGCTCAGGTCGACCGTGGTCGGTTGGAGTTGAGTCGTATTCCCGCTCGGCGTCGGGGTTGGCGTGGGGGTAGGCGTCGGAGTCGGCGTTGCCAGGGGATGCCCGCTCTGCGAATACTTGACGGTGACGAAGTCGCGCGACGTGGTGTTCGCTTCGCTGAAGCCGGTCACGTATACATCGCTGTTGCTGTCGAGCACGAGGGCTGCTGCTCTGTCCTCCTGCCCCGACGTCCCGTTGTAGCGCGCAACCCAGACCTCGCTGCCATCGCTATCGTACTTCACCGTTGTGTAATCGCTCGTTGTCCCGTTCCCCTGGCTGAACCCGGTAACATATGCACTGCCGAACCGGTCCAATGCAATGTCACTTGCCACGTCATAACCGCTGGCTGGGCCGTCATATCGCGACACCCACAGGGGGTTACCCTGGCTGTCGTACTTCACGGTCGCGAAGTCATAGCCTGTTCCATTGCCCTCACTGTACCCGGTCACGTAGACGTTTCTCGAGCTGTCGACTAGGATGGCCTTGGCTACATCGGTTCCGTTGCCTGGGTTGCCGTACCGAGCGATCCATAGCCGGTTCCCCAGTTGATCGTATTTCAACGTGGCATAATCGAGGCCGGTCAAGTTGCTCTCGCTGGTACCGGTGACGCACAGGTCGCCGGAGCTATCCAACACCAGGTCTTCGCCGCTGTCATACCTGGCGGCGGGGCCGTCGTACTCTGCCAGCCATTGCTGGTTGCCGTTCGCATCGTACATTATGGTGATAAGCTTGCCGGAGGGGTCTGTACTGTAAGGTAGCGTGATGCCATTCCAGCTGTATCCGGTTACCCAGACGTTTCCAGCTCCGTCCACTTCAATCGACTTCGCGTGATCATCACCGCCCGCCGGCCCGCTGTAGCGTGTGACCCACTGCTGTGTTCCGGCGCTGTTGTACTTGATGGTGGTGATGTCCAGACTGCTGTCGTTGCCCACGCTGGAGCCGGTGACGTAGACATTGCCAGCGGCATCTACATCGACGCCACTTGCCATATCATCACCGCTCGAGGGCCCATCGTAGCGGGCTACCCAGGTCCGGTTGCCGGTGGATGAATACTTGACGGTCGCGAAGTCGCGGCCCGTACTACTGCCTTCGCTTCCTCCCGTGACGTACACATTGCCTGCTTTGTCCAGAGTGATCGCAGCGGCGAAGTCGTCCCCGTTGCCGGGGCCGTTGTATCTGGCTGCCCACGTTTGGCTGCCGGTGCTGGAGTACTTGACGGTCGCGTAATCGCGTTGAGTGACGTTGCCACCCCAGCTGTGACCCGTGACATGAGTGTTGCTGGTTGCGTCTATTGCTATGGCAGTTGCGTAGTCATACACTGTCGCATTGCCGTCGTATCTGGCTGTCCAGTACTGGATCGCCGTGTGATTGCCGGGGATGGGCGTCGGGCTCGGCGAGGGCGTCGCTGTCGCCGACGGCTGGACAACTGGTCCGGCCGCGATGCTGACCAGATAGACTTCCGGAGGGCGGTCTCCCATGGAATCCGACGTGCCTGCGATTATGTACCCGCCGCTCGATGTCTGGCGCACGCAGCGGGCCTCGTCGGAATCGGACCCCCCGAAGGAGGTATGCCATGTCGTCCGACCGAGGTTGTCTATCTTGATGATGTGGGCCTTGTAGACCGAGGTGGCCGAAGCCTTCGTTCTGCCGGCGATGATGTAGCCGCCATCGGTGGTCCGATCCATGGAGAAGGCCTCGTCGGAGAAGGCCACGTCGATAGTGCGTTCCCACACCACGTGCCCGCAGCTGTCGGTCTCGAACAGGTAGAAGTCGTTGGAGCCTGCTCCCGCAGGCTGTGTCGAGCCTGCGATCACAAAGCCCCCGTTGTCGCTCTCTTCCACTGCGTAGGCAACGTCGGTGCCGTTCCCTCCGTAGGTTCTCCTCCACAAGAGTTGGCCGGTCGAGTCGGTCTTCGCCAGGAACGCGTCTCTCGATCCCGTGCCGAAGGAGTCAGTATACCCGGCAACTACGAAGCCGCCGTCGATGGTCTCGCGCACGTCGTATGCCCGTTCGTTGTTGAGACCGCCGATCATGGTTTTCCAGGTCTGGTTGCCACAGGCGTCGGTCTTGATCAGGACTATGTCGTCGAGCCCGTACCCGATGTAGGTGGTATAGCCCGCGATGATATAGCCGGGGTCCTCCGTGCGGCGCACGGCGAATGCCTGTCCCGGCCCGTAGGTTCTCGTCCAGTCCAGGGTGCCGTTGCCGTCAGTCTTTGCCAGGTAGACGTCCCGGAGGATGTAGGTCGAGGACTCGACCGATCCTGCCACAATGAAGCCGCCATTGATGGCCTGCTCCAACGCAAAGGCCCATCCTTCATCGGGGAAGGTCTGCCACAGCATGTTGCCGTTGCAGTCCGTTCTCAGGAGATAGACGTGGTTGATCTTGCTGCCTGAAAACGTGTACGACTTCGAGTAGCCGGCGACGATGAAATCGCCGTTCGCGGTCTCCAGCACGCTTTGGCCCATGTCCATCCGCCTCCCACCGAAGCCGTACTGGCGGCTCCACGTTATCGCACCGCCGTCATCGGCCGGGGCGCTGGAAGGCATCATGGCGACCGTGAGTCCCAGGAGAAAGAGCGCAAGTAGGACCACTCTACCTAACATACTAGAACTGTAGCATGCTAGCCGTCCTCATATAAATGGTAATTTCTGGTACGCAAGGGTAGGTAAATGGTACTGAGGCAATCCAGGAGGCATCGAGAGACGAGGGCGCCAAGATACTCATCTAGGGCTCTTGGTTCCTCTGCGGCTGTCGCGCGGCACAAGTCTGGCCCGCCACGCGTATCAAGTCTTCAGCAGTTCTAGCAGCTTGCTTCTGGAATCCCCTTCTCTGAGGTTCTCGAAACTCATGACGGAAGGATCAGTCCTGACGTCGAGAACGGCAGGCAGCCCCGAGTCGAAGGCTCTCTGCAGGGCTGGCTTGATCTCCGTTGGTTCGGTCACCAACTCACCGTAGGCTCCCAGGCTTTCCGCGTATTTGTCATACCGTGTGTCCTCGCTCAGCTTCGAGCAGACGTCACGATGCTCGCAGAGCTGTTGAAAATGCCTTACCGCGCCCCATTGGCAATCGTTGCCGATAACCACAACAACTTGCTTCTTATGTCTCACTGCCGTGTCGATCTCACTCGCGTTCAGAAGGAAAGAGCCATCCCCCACGACAACAAGCACTCTCTTGTCTGGCCTCGCTGTCTTGACGCCGATCGCGGTTGGAATGCCGCCTCCCAACTGGCCCGACCTCGGGGTACCCAGACCCGATACGTAGCTGCCCGGAAAGCCGGCGCAGTGGAAGGGAGCAGTGTGTGCCTGTATGTCTCCCCCGTCCATCACGATGCATGCATCCTTGCCCATGAACTCGCACACCTGCTTTCCCAGGGTCCTGGGGTCGATTGGCTTCGCCGTCTCTGACGCTCCGGTGTATGCTGCATCCGGGATCGACTGGGCTATGCTTCGCACAGTCCTCGTCCACTCTGTCTCCGCACGTTTCACGCCAGCACTCTTGAGCGCTTCTTTCGAGGACTCGATCAACTGGGTCAACACCGCCTTGGCATCGCCCCATATACCGATATCGATCGGTCTATTCCTGCCGATCTCGGTGGGTTCAATATCTACTGAAATCACCTTGACGTCAGGCGCATAGAAGTCTCCCTTGCCGTAGCCCACTATCTCCTCGAATCTGACGCCTATGGCGAGAAGCACATCGGCTCCCGCTATGCTTCCGAAGCCGAGACCCACGGGTCCTCCACAAAGCGGATGATCATCGGGAATGCATCCTTTTCCGCTTATCCCTGCGTAGCACACGGGTATGTTCAGGAGCTCGGCGAACTGTATGAGTTCCTTGGAGGCCCCTGCCCAGAAGACCCCCGTCCCGATCAAGATTCCCGGCCTCTCGGCATCCAGCAGCCACTGCGTGGCTTTCCTGACGAGGTTGGGGTCTCCGTAAGGGCGTGCGTCGGTCCTGTATCTGTGCGGCGGCATGATTGAGGCCTGCTCTTCTTCGACCGATAGCAGAAGCGCTTCTGTGGGAAACTCCAGCAGCACGGGGCCTTTGCGGCCCGTAGTGGCGTACCTGAACCCAGTGGCCACATACTCTGGTACGCGGCGGGCGGACAGGCAGTAGCCTCGCCATTTGGTGATCGAGCGGTACATTTCGCTCGAATCGAACTCCTGGATGACTCCCATTCCCTCGAAGTAGAGCGGGGTGTGAGTGGTGATGCCGATGACGGGCGCGCATGCCTGATACGCCGTGGCTATCCCTGGCGTCATGTTGACCACCCCGGCTCCTTCGGTGACCATGGCTACGCCGGGCTCGCCGGTGGCAAACGCATACCCAGTGGCCGCGTTTGCCACGGCCTGCTCGTGCCTCATGTCTATGAGCTCTATGCCCTCATCCACACACGTATCGTATATACCGTGCAGTGCTCCACTGAGCGTGAATATCACCTTCACGCCTTCGTTCTTAAGGGCCCTGCCTACCAGTGTGCTTCCCGTTACTTGTGCCATTTCGACCTCCAGTCTGCGGATTGCTAAGAGCGGCGTTGGCCGGATGCTCAGCCGCCAGGTCACGTATACACGGGGAGAGCCGGCGGTACCAATCGAGGTTAGATCTCGATTCTACCCTGTCTGCCAGTTCGGCCACTGGCGCTCGGCTCCCGGCCCGGAGCGCTCCTTCATGAAGCCCATGCGCCTATTGCAGCCAATGGGTCCAGTATCCAAGCGGTCTATCGACATTGCTGATCTCAGCGGTCCCCGTCAACCGGACGAAACGCTGTATCTGTACCACCTCGGCATCCTCGATGCTCCAGCTCCGGACCCAGCCATCAAATGAGTCCTCAATGTAAGTGAGCCCCTTGGCGGCAGCGGCCTTGTCAAGGAACTTGGCCGCGGTCTGCATCGCGAGGGTTCCGCCACCCAGATACGAGACGCCGGTACATGACACGATGAGCCCACTGTAACCACCCTGGATGAGGTCTATCCGTAAAGGCTTGCTGGGCATTTTCAAGACCGCGTCCTCGATGTTTCCGTCATCGAGCAGAGACTCGGCCCAGTCTGTCATCACGCTCACGCAGAGCTTCGCTTCGTCCAGGTTATGGGCAAGCACGACCCTCGTCGTTCCCAGGATGGCGACTACGTTCCCGTCTTCCGGGTGCTGCCAGATCGTCGCGCCCAGGTACGTGTCCTCTTGATAGCCGTCGTCAGCCAAAGCCGTGCCCATGTTGGCGACATCGAATTCGCCTCCGTACACCGTTGCGCGACCGGCTGAGAAGCCCAGCCATGAGACATCATCTATGTCCATTCCGAGGGCAGCCAGTCCGGCCCGCACACCGGTCTCGTAGGCTGCGAAGTCACTACTGAGGTCCGGGGTTTGCCTTGTCGTCTCGATGCCGACGTATCTGGTCTCCTGCCATTCCAGGGGCAGGTCCTTGAGGGCCTCGAGCGCGAGCGCCATGTCCGGTTGCGCCGTAGGCTGTGGCGTAGGACTTGGCGTTGTGGGCTGGGCCGTTCCAGTGGGTGTCGGCTCCAGGGTGGGTTCCTGGGTAGGAGTGGGCGTAGTCTCCTCTGACCCGCAGGCGACCGCAAGCACGGTGATCGACAGAATCAGCAGTGATATCAGTACGAGACGTGCTCCCCTCATGGCTCTACCTCCTGCAGGAGATGTATTGTAGACAGGACGCTTGTGCTTGATAGCACAGCATTATCTGCCTTTGGCGGCTCCGATGCAACCCTGAGCGGCGGACGTCTGTTGCCGCACGAATGCCTCGGTGCTAGAATTGGACGGCGCGGCACCCACGTGCGTGCGGCGGACTCTCCGGCGAGCGCCGTATCATGATCCCGATATCCGACAGCGAGCTCAGAAGAAAAACGCGACCCTATGTGAACATATCGATCATTGTCGTCTGCGCTGTTGTCTTCGTATATCAATGGATAATGGGGCACTTGGATGAGACTGTGTTCATCTATAAGTACGGCGTGATACCGATCGAGCTGACGCAGGGCATCAGTCTTGGTGTAGAGAATACCGACCTGGGCCTCCTGGACCTGAGGACTCCGTTGAGCGACTGGCTGAGCATCTTCACATCGATGTTCATACATGGTGGGTTCTGGCACTTCTTCTTCAACATGCTGTTCCTATGGGTGTTCGGGGATAACATAGAGGACAGGTTCGGCCACTTGCGCTATCTGCTTTTCTACCTGGCGGCTGGCTTCGTCGCGGTGTGGCTGCAGGTCGCTACCGACATGGACTCTGTGGTGCCGATCATTGGTGCGAGCGGCGCGATCGCGGGGGTGCTGGGGGCGTACATGCTGCTCTACCCGTACAGCCGTGTGACTACCCTTGTTCTGTTCTTCTTCGTAAGGATACCAGCTCTTGCACTGCTTCTGTTCTGGTTCGTCTTTCAGTTCTTCCAGGGGGTCGGGGCGCTTCTCCCTTCTACCGAGGGCGGTGTTGCCTACTGGGCACACGTAGGCGGGTTCCTGCTGGGGGTGGTGGTTGCCGTTCTGTACAAGGTGGCGACGAAGCAGAAGATCTGGCCACGGGGTCCAGGCGGGACTTTCCACGGTGGGGGAGGGGAGCAGCCCGAGGTCAAATACTGGCGCGGAAGACGACTCTAGGAATTCGCCTGATGCTTCCTGTGGGCGTCCCGTCTTTCGTGCAGGTAGTCGAGGAAGATCCCCAAGAAGACGAGCAACACACCCATCGATAGAGCGAACGATATGGTGGCTATTAGCTGGGGCATTTCCTCCTCCGAATGCTGTGGGCGGCCACTGGGGCCATGCCCGTTCTTATCTCTTAGCTTTATCCTGCCGTGGCCACGCGGCAGAGGCAATCCCCACTAAGTACCGGTCGGCGTCGTACTTTGGACAGATTTGCGTCGACGGACTCCGCTCCGTCTCCGACGCCTGGCTCCCGTATTACAGAGGCCGGTATCATCTGTGGTCGGGCCCGAGTCTGCATCCCGGACTGCGTTATCGGCAACGCACAGGCCCCCATTGTCATGAAAGGGAATCGGCTCCCATTCGGGACACTGCTCGCAAAACTGAACGTTCTTACTGCAACTACGTGGCTTCCGCATATCCTGGGCCTCTGGTGTTATCTCAAGAAGGGTGGTATGGAATGGGTCTCCTACTTCGATTCTCGCCTTGCGCATCTTGGCAGGCAATCCCATTTAGGTACTGATTGGCGGGAAACTTTACTCCTACTCGGTCGCGAGGGTGGGTGGTTGGCTCCGGCGCGCAGGGACGCGCCATGTCCGTTCAGTTCGCCGTATCCGACGAATACCAACATGTACTAACCCTAGCAATATTTTATGATCCTACGCTTACCTATCGAATCGCCCGGTATGCCTTGCCAATGTTCTTGGAGTGGTGCTATTCTATGCTGCGAAAAGGGGGCCTTGTTGACCTGGCAGGAGCGTTTCCGCAAGATCAGGGAGTTAGCTGAGAAGCAGGAGGCCGGTGAGCACGAGCGGCTGGCGACGGAAAGGAAGCGCATCCGCGAGCAGAGGAAGGAACGCCAGAGGCAGGTCAAGGAACTGGCCCCGACGGTGCGAAAGGTGTGCATCGAATTCGCTCGGAGTGTCGATGGGAAGATCGACAAGCATCGTCCCAAGGAGTGGGGCAAGGAGAACTTCGGGTGGAGCATGCAGACGAAATTCGGTGGGGTCAGGGTGCGCGTCTGGCCTTGGGTCAGGGACCCGGAGAGGCCTCTCGCGGTTCGTGGCATCTGGCTGCAGTTCCTCGATCCCGAAGGATCCTGGATGATAAGTGAAAAGAACGCCCAAGGCACCAGACTGGGGCCGAAGGAGAACCCCGTGGGTTCGGGCTACTACTACTGGCAGGCCGATGGCTACGTCGACACGTGCGCTGTTGGCTATTTCCTGGCGTTGGGCGGGTTCTCAGAGGAGAAGCTGGCGCGAAGCCTGGAGAAGATTGCGCGTGACCTGCTTCGGTTCAGCTGGGATGAGCCATCGAGGGTCTCCGCGGATGCGGAGGTCTAGGGCGGACAGTTCTGGCTGGGGGCGAGGGTTTAGCTGGTGTGGCGAGTCTTCACCAAAGCACGCCGGCTGCCCAGAGTATCAGGATCAGTATCCCGATCGATGGGCCGAACAGAGCGATGAGTAGCACGGGCACTGCCAGGCCCAACTGGACGCAAGCGAATAGCGCCTCGATGAAGTCCTCAATGAACTGCCTCATTTAATCCCCCCGTCTTCCGAATGCGATCTGAAGGCCCAGGCGGCCGCCCTCTCTATTGCACCGAGGAACTGCTGAGCCAACCAATCAGCCAGGCAAGCCCCAGCGGAATTCCTACACAGGTTCCCAATATGGCCACGCGAGTGATCAGGAACCACAATCCTCTCACGAGATCCCAGGAGGTCACCGAAACCTCGCCGATCTCTGGAATCTGCAGTCTCAATCCTGAGTCTCCCGCATAGTCGTCGATCACGTTAGGGGCCGCGTTCAGGCTGTGCTGAGTATGATACCAGAAGCGGTCGGCGAACTGAAGCCCCCCGCGAAGACTCACTTGCCCTTCGCGAACTTGACTGTTCTCTTGAGAAAGGCTGACTGGAGCGGTTCGATGGCCATGGCGGCCTTGAACGGTGGGGTCTTCTCCAGCACGCCGATGATCCGCCCCAGCGCCCGGTGGCTGAGCTTCTCGGGGTTCTCGAAGAGGATATTTGCCAGCTTGCCGCGTTCGATCGCCATGTGCGCAATCCGATCGAACGTGTTCTCAGGCGTGAAGACGCGCTGAGGTCGGGGCTGCATTGTCACTCCGCCGAACTTGCAGACCGAGTAGCAGACACCGCACCCCATGCAGAGCGACTCGTCCACTACGGCCCAGCGTTTCTTCTCCTTGCCCTCGCCTTCCTCCTTGATCTCGATTGCACCAAGCGGGCATGCCTTCGCGCACTTGCCGCAGCCCCTGCAATTGGTCAAGTCTACCTGCATTATCCAGTTGGACGAGACGATGGCCTTCGCCAGGTCGAAGGTCTTCATCGCCCGCACCATCTCGCAGCAGCAGCCACAGCAGTTACATATGAACGTTACATTGCGCTGGACATTGTCACCCGACTGGCACAGCCCCGCCTCCTTGGCCTCCTGCAGGATGCGCATTGCCTCGTCGGTCGAGATCGCTTCCCCCAGCCCGGCCTTGATGATAGGCAGTGCCCCTCCGTTCAGTGAGAGGCAGGTGCGACGCGGCGCGTCGCAAGGATGGCCGAGCAACTCCGCCTTGTTGCGACAAGCACACAGCGATACCGCCGCGACGGAAGCTGACTGTACGATATGGCTGGCCCGCTCCCAGTCGAGAATCTCGATGTGGTCGTCTTGCGGCAAGGCCTCTTCGCGCACGAAGGAGCGCCCGATCTGCGTTTCCTTCTGATAGACGGCCCGGACGAATTTGTCGTCCTCGGCCATGTACTGCTCGAACAGGCGCGCGAGTTCGCCCACCGGCCTGTCCCCGTCGATCCGCATGAAGGAGTACTCGAACAACCCGATCACCACCGGCGGCAATGCGAAATAGCGTCTTCCCTTGATGTCGATGTCCAGCATCACGCCGCGCCGGGCCATCTCACCAAGCTGGTCGCCCAGCTTCTCGGCTGGCACCCCGAGCCTGACCGCGAGGTCATCCAACCGTGTGGGGCGGCTGGGGATGTTCCTCACGAACTCCGCCTCCTCGGGCGTGAACATCAGCTTCAGTATCTCGATGAATACGGGGGAATACGGTGCCCCCGTAATGTTCTTGTCCAGGCGCTTCTGCAGCCGGTGGTATGGCTGGTCATCGTGTATATGGCTCATGGTGCGACCCCCTGCGGTAGTCAGGCGGCAAGGCGTATTGCGAATGGCTGCCGGGCCGGGATTCGAACCCGAGCTTGCGGCTCCAAAGGCCGTTGTGCTACCACTACACCACCCGGCAGAGCTCCCGGCGGGAACTGAGGCAATTATAGCACCGGCGGCTTGGGTAGACAAAAGGGAGGGTAGCTGCTGGAATGGGCTCGCCATCGGGCGTTAGGTAGTCCCACCCACCCGCCCACGGGAGCGCTGCTCCCGATCCCTCGTGAATATGGGTAGGCAGGGAGCATCCGCTCCCTGCCGTGTCTGTGGTATGCGAGGTGCGAAGCCCCCGAGACGCATGTGGGTGGGAGGGAGAGAAGAAGAACGCTGGTTGGCAGGGATTCGGCGCGGAGGGAGAATTATCGTAGGGGCACAGGATCCTGTGCCCCTACAGTTGTCCTTGTACCAACGTCAACCATTCGCGGCTGCCTGCCATCGGGCGTTGGGTGGGAATAACTACGTTGGCTGGCGGGGGTTCGGGGTAGGGGGGGCGCATGGCCATGCGCCCCTACTTGGCGACGTATTGCACATATGTGCTTCTATATGCTAGAATACGTCTCACAGTCTGGGTGCTGCTGAGGTCGATGTATGAATATTGCGAAGGAATGGTTCACGGTTGACGAGGCTGCCGAGTACCTGTCTGTGTCCCGGCGGACCGTGTATAAGCTCACGAAAGATGGCAGGCTGCCAACGTATCTTATCGGGCGCGAAAGGCATCGCCGGTTCCGCAGACAGGACCTCGACAACGTCCCCGCGCCGGCTGCAGGCTTTGGTGGGCCCGAAGCCCCTGCCGCCCTGACCGCGGAGACCGATCCTGTGCTTGCTGAGCTGTGGGACAACGAGAAAGATGCCGCGTATGACCGGATATGAGCGTGGGGATTTAGTCCTCGTCGGATTCCTGTTCGCCGATGAGAGCGGGGTGAAGCGGCGTCCCGCCGTAGTGGTCAGTTCAGGGGAGTACAACCGCGCGCGAGGCGAGATCATCATAGCGGCTGTCACCAGCAACATGGAGCGCGTGCTGTTCGGTGATCACGTTATCAGGGACTGGCGGAAGGCTGGCTTGCTCTTCCCGTCCGTAGCCACCGGCATTCTGAGGACGGTCAAGCGAGGCATGGTGTCCCGCAAGCTCGGCTCGATGTCGCGCAGGGACGTGACGGCGATCGATCGAAGCTTGAAGCTTGTGCTGGGGCTTGAGTGATCTGCCATCGGGCGTTGGGCGTGTCATAACGGGATCACGCGCCCTAGCCGGTCGGGGGTTGCTCTTCCTCCCTGCGCCTTTCCTCACGCCATCGAACCAGGAAGCCAACGAGGGCGATGAGGAAGCCTATCATGGCGGCTGAGAAGAGGCCGATCCCCACCCAGTCGTCGGGCAGCCTGTTCACGTATCTGGCGAGGGCCACTGCCATGAGTATGCCCGCGACGGCCATGAGCGCCGCCGTGACCAGGAAGCCTGTCGATCTCTTCATCGTACCGGCCACAGGCTAGCACAAGTGGCCTTGCGGAGCAAGGCGGTTCCGATCCCTCCTTAGACATGGGTAGCCAGGGAGCATCCGCTCCCTGCGGGTCATCGGTGTGACGCAGAGGTGCAGGATACATCCTGCCGGGGGTCTGGGGGTGTCCCCCAGGACTCAAAATCCCCCAAGACTGGGGGATTAGGGGGTTGACTGCAGCTGAGGACCACCAAGGTGCTCTGCGACCGGACGAAGGGGCTGCCATCTAGCGTTGGGTGGAGCCCACCCACCCGCCCACGGGAGTTGTGCTCCCGAGCCCTCCTGGAGTCTGGGTAGGCAGGGAGCATCCGCTCCCTGCTGCGGTGGCGAGACCCCCGAGACGCGTGGGTGGGAGAGAGAAGAACAACGCCGATTGGCCGGGGGGCAACGCAGGCGGGAGGTTATCGTAGGGGCGCAGTGCACTGCGCCCCTACATTTGTCCTTGTACCAACGTCAACCCTTCGCGGGTGCCTGCCATCTAACGTTGGGTGGGGAGCATCCGCTCCCTTCAGTTGGTGTGTGCGTCTCTAGGAGCCCGCTATGTACATTGCCGCGGTGGTTTGGTCATCCCGGTAGAAGTGACAGCCGACCAAATAGTGGGGGCATATCCCAACGAGGTTTGTCATCGTGCCAGGGGAGTCTAGACGCATCGAGCTGCGAGGCTTTCGAGGGAACAGAACTATATCCATCCTCAAGCACTCCACGTCTGTCGGTACGTTCACGATCTCACGTTTCCCTGTTGATCTGCTCGGGCTGCTCAGGTCGACTATCCTCCCGCTATATAGGACGCCTACCAGATTTGCATTGGCCACTGGAAACCAGTCGAGTTCCCAGCGGTCAACGACTCTCCTATCGTCCTTCATTTGTGCAATACCCGTTGATTGCCGCAAGCTAGGTGGGTGTAGTGTAGCATGCGCTCTAGGTGCATCGGCGATATCTGCGTTGCCTCTGGTCAGAGTCTTAGCATGCCCAACGAAGGTTCCACCGCGCGACACTGCCTTGCCGTACTCGGCGAATCTAACGGAACTGGAACTCAAGCCGAATGATAACGATCCGTCCTTGGCCATGTTGAGCCAGCAGAACGAATGAACTTCACGGCCTCTCGACAGATAAACCTGCACTCTGCCGAGCCACTTCTTTGTCATCGAACCATATCCTGGAATAAGGTTGCCCATATTAGATTCTGGTTCGCTCTTGTCTCTGTGGTCAACTTGGGCGCTGTTGGCACTGCCTGCTGTTGTCCGTGGGTAGAAGACCGCTTCGTCGATTGCGCCTTGGTGCCGAAGGCCGGATTCGAACCGGCACGAGAGTCACCCCTCAACAGTTTTTGAGACTGTCGCGTCTGCCTATTCCGCCACTTCGGCAAGGGGAAGGGATGGTGCCGAGGAGCAGAGTCGAACTGCTGACACCGCGATTTTCAGTCGCGTGCTCTACCACCTGAGCTACCTCGGCGTCAACTGCTGATTCTAGCGGATGGCCCTCGGGAGTGTCAAGCTGGGCCGGCTGTCGGTAGTGGGTCAATTCGAGAAGGGGGAAAATGGGGAGCAACGCTAGAGCAATAGTCTGTAGCGAGTGTGGTAGGATGGGGAGGTGGACTGGCAGGTAATCTTCTACCGGGATGAGTACGGGGATGAACCTGTGAAGTCGTTTGTCCTATCGCAAGACAATGGGACAATCGCGGAGGTTCTACACGTATTCAAGCTGCTTCGCGACTTCAATATAGAACTGGGTATGCCTTATGTTCGGAAGGTCAACAAGTCCGGCATTAGGGAACTCAGGATTAAGCACGGTTCGGACATATATCGCGTCTTCTTCTTTGCCCACAAGAACCGCAAGTTTGTGCTGCTACACGCCATCCAGAAGAAGACTGATAAGATACCAGAAGGCGATCTGGCCATAGCTATCGAAAGAATGAAGGATCACAAGTGGTAAAGGTGTGTCTTGGTTGATATTTCCCCAGGCTCGTACTAGACTACCTACGCTAGTACAAGACAAGGCAAGGATTATCGCATGGAGAAACTCAAGCTGCTTAGGTGGGCTACCATGCCACTAGGTTCCATCCTACAGATAGTAGGCATATTAGACCTAGCTGAAGGAGCCATCGGCTGGGGCTGGTCTGGATGGATATGGCTATCCTTGGGCCTAGTAGCATTCTACACAGGCGCTCTCTGGACAATACTCAAACTGTGGCGCGAGAACAAAGAACTGAAACTAGAACTAACAGAACAACAATCACAAGTCAGAGAGCAACTAAAACATGACCTCCAGTTAATGGAATTGCGCAAGATAGTAAGAGGCAACAGTGCAGCTGACATCCCGCCCACACTGCATTCCATATATTCACATAGCAAGACGTTAACCCAACAGCAAATGGAGTCAACCACAGCCCCCGAAGAAACACTAAAGATGATCATTGCCGATCTGCTCTATCTCCAACTATCTGAAGTCGAACAGCTATTAGACCAACACAAAAACTTAGACAGACAGCAGATTGCCAAAGCAGCAAGTAAAGTCCAAAAGCTAATGGGTATAAAGAAGAAGACAGACCGACTTGACCCCAAGTGGCAACTACGTATTGGCAAAGTCATGGATGATCATCAAATCGGACTAGGGCACTTTGAGGGTGACTCAGAATACGAGGAGTTAACCGAGAGACTAGAAACTCAACGCATTACCCTCTCTGGAACCAAGCTGAATCTGCGGATTGATAGCTACATGGCTGATGTATACACACTCAACAGCCTCCGATTGTTCATTGCATACAGCCAGCCACACAACTACAAGAGGCTTTTGCCTCAAGAGATGAGAGATTGGCTAGATCTGATGGATCATACCATTGAAAGGCGCATGCGCATAAACCTAGCTCAGGTAAACAACACACTTGAACGATACCAGATTGGAGAAGTAGATGAATAGCATTATCACTTGCCCATACTGCCACAGCACTGACATCTCAAAGTATGGCACCTTTGAGGGTATCCAGCGATACTGGTGCAAGAAGTGCCGCCGGAAGTTCACCGAGGTGGACAACCTGCCCAAGATGAAGACGCCCATGAAGGTGATAGCCTCAGCACTCTCCTGCTACTATGGCGGCATGCCCCTGGATGCTATCCAAAGGCACCTGCAACAGGAACACGGGCTCTATCTCGCAGAGTCCACCATCTATGACTGGGTAATCAGGTTCTCACGAGAGGCCGTAGAACGCGCAAGGAGCTTCCGTCCGGTCGTAGGCAGCACATGGATAGCGGACGAGACCATGATCAACGTAGGCGGGCGCAAGGTCTGGTTCTGGGACATAATAGACAGCAAAACCCGCTACCTTTTGGCCTCGCACATCAGCACAACCAGGACCATCAACGACGCTGCCGAGCTCATGCACAAGGCAGCACAGGCAGCGGGCAAGCCGCCAAAGCGAGTCATCACAGACCGCCTGGCCGCCTACCTGGACGGAATCGAACTGACATTCGGTGCGGATGCCAAACACATCCAGAGCAAGCCGTTCACGATCGTGGACTCCACGAACCTGATCGAGAGATTCCATGGCACCCTGAAGCAGCGCACGAAGGTAATCAAGCGATTCTCAAACATGGAGACTGCGAAGCTGCTGACGGACACCTGGCTAGTACATTACAACTTCTTCAAAGAGCATGAGTCAGTAGGCAACATATCTCCGGCGCAGACAATGGGTATTAAGACCCCATTCGAGGACTGGAACGACATCCTGGGGCAAGTCCGGGCGGACATGCTGGCTCCAGCCAAAGCAGAGAAGCCAGAACCGCGAAGGCCAATAGTCCACAGCTATGCTCGACCGACCGTGAGCGAGACTCAGAGAGTCAAACCCAAGTCCAAACCGAAAGCCAAGAAGAAGCTGACAAAGAAGCCAATTCACCCGACAGTCATAGCCACGAGGGTACGATGAAGAGGCCCTATATGGCTATCGTGTCAGGACTCTTGGCTTGGACATCAGCTAGCTTCCTTACTGGAAGCCATGAGACAGTAGCATGAGTGTGCCAGCAGTCATACTATCTATAGCCGTAGCCATCGTAGTAGGAGTAATCATGTTTTCACTCCACAGTATAGATAGAAGGCTACAGCGAATAGAGGGAAAGCTACCTACTGCTGGCCACCAGGGGGGAACAGCTTCACAAGAAGCAGAACAATGCCAAAGAGTCCAAGAATACCCCAAACCGTAGCTATAAGCCAAATATTGGAAGCATCAGAGGATGACGTTTGGGAACCTTCGGACGCAGTCCAATAGACCAAGGTACTAAGTACACCACCGAACAGGAGTATCTTCAAAAATGCGCGTATCACGAGAGAAGGCTACCACGTCCTACCGGAGCTTTCAACCATGATTGAACTTAACCTCACAAGTCAAGGTATTGACGATATAACAAATGTGTTATATAATGGGGGCGATTCAAGAGGCAGGCAAGGTCATGGCAAAAGGGAAGCCCACAACCTACGAAGAATTTGAGGCCGAACTACTTGAGCGCCCTGGTGTTCGGAGGGAGTTTGAGGCTCTACAGCCTAAGTATGACTTGATAAGAGCCTTAATTCAACGTAGGCACCAGCAGGGAATCAGTCAGGCAGAACTCGCTAAGATGGTGGGGATGCAGCAGCCCGCGATATCTCGACTGGAAAACGGCAATCACGGTACTGCGATTGGCACAGTCATTAAGGTGGCGAGCGCTCTTGGTCTGGAGATTTGCCTGAAAGATAGAGCGTAACGGCTCCATTGTATCAGCCACACAATGATACCATTTCCTCAAGCGACCACACATGATCAGTTCAAATTGCCCCACTACCCGGCTGTCTTCAGAGCGGTGAGCAGGGACGGGCACATGCCCCGCAGGGCGGGGAACTGCTGGTGGTCCGTGAGGTCGCTGTGGAGGGGTGTGATAGAGATTCTGTTGTGCTTGAGCGCCCAGATGTCGGTGCCTTCGCCGCCGACCCACTCGGGCGCGCCGTGCCTGATCCAGTAGTAGTCCCTTTTCCCGTCGAACCCCTTCGATATGGCCCCGTTCCTGATGGCGTCCGTGGTGCTGCGCTCTCCCAGTCTCGTGATCTCGATGCCCTCGATCTCCTCCAGCGGCAGGTTGGGCACGTTAATGTTCAGCAGCACCTTCGGCGACAGCTTGCCTTTATCGAACTGCCGGGCGAAGAACAGCGCTATCCTGGACGCCACCTCGAAGTGCAGGTCGTTGAAGGATGCAACGGAAACGGCGATTGACGGAATGCCGTGGAAGTAGCCCTGGAAGGCGGCGGCGACGGTGCCCGAGATGATGACGTCGTTGCCCAAGTTCGAGCCCTCGTTGATGCCGGAGACGATCAGGTCCGCCCTGTCTCCGATGACCATGCCGAGGGCGACAATGACACTGTCCGACGGCGTGCCCTCGACGACGTAGGTGGGGGTGTTCTCTATGACGGGCATGACCTCGCGGACGCGGAGGGGGTGGTGGAGCGTGACCGAGGTGCCGACGCCGCTCTGCTCGCGGTCGGGTACCACCACAATCACTTCGCCGATCTTCTTCAGTTCCTCAACCAGCGCCCACAGTCCGGGCGCTGCAACGCCGTCGTCGTTGGTGACGAGTATCTTCAAGAGCGGGACTGCCTCCGAGGCCGGAGTTTAACACAAAGCGGGTGGTGGAGACAAATCTCCACCACCCCAACGGCAAGTATCCGATTGCGATGACCGGATATCCTATGTACCCAAGGTGGTGTTGTCGATCAACCTCGTCTTGCCTATATTCACGGCGAGCGAGACCAGCGCCGGCCCCTCGATCTTGTCCAGCTCCTGGAGGGTGTCCGCGTCGGCCACGCTGACGTATCCGATGTCGGCCCGGGGCTCGCCCCGGATGAGGGATGTCATCTCGTCGCGGATGACGTTGGCGTCTTTCTCGCCTTCTCGATACAGCTTCCTTGCCAGTTTCAGGGACTTGTACAGCACCAGCGCCGACTGTCTCTCCTCGGGGTCCAGGTAGGTGTTGCGGCTGCTCATGGCGAGGCCGTCGGCCTCCCGTACTGTGGGCACGGCCACGATCTCCACGTTCATGTTCAGGTCGGCCACCATCTTCCTGATCACCGCGAGCTGCTGGGCGTCCTTATCCCCGAAGTACGCCCTCGTGGGCTGGACGATGTTGAACAGCTTGGCAACCACGGTGGCCACACCCCGGAAGTGGCCCGGTCGCACGGCTCCCTCCAGCGGTTCTGTGATCTTCTCTACGTCCACCCAGGTGCAAGAGCCCGGCGGGTATATCTCCTCGGCGCTGGGCATGAAGACGATGTCGGTGTCCTCCTGGTCGAGCAGGTGCAGGTCGCGCTTCGTGTCGCGCGGGTACTTTGCGTAGTCCTCTTTGGGGCCGAACTGAGTGGGGTTCACGAAGATGCTGGCGGCGACGCGGCTGTTCTCAGCGCGGGCCCGGCGTACCAGTTCCAGGTGCCCTTCGTGGAGGTAGCCCATCGTGGGAACGAACCCGAGGGACCCGGTGTACTTGTCCCGAACGTCCCTCATTTCCTCGATTGTATGGACTACTTCCATTAAGGGGTTGTTCCGATCCTAGACCGACTTCTCGACTTCGGCAATGACGCCCTCGTCTATGGCGAAGCACTGCCTGTCGGTGGGGAAGTCTCCGGCCTGGACCTCTGAGATGTAGTCTGCGGTGGCCTTCTTGATATCCTCGGCCAGCTTCACGTACTGCTTGGCGTGCTTGGGAACGAAATCGGAGTACAGGCCCAGGACGTCGCTGACCACCTGGACCTGACCGCCGCAATACCTGCCCGCGCCTATGCCTATGGTCGGCGCGTTGACTCTCTCGGTGATGATCTTGGCTAGCGGTTCCGGTACACATTCGAGGACGATTGCAAAGACGCCGGCCTCGTCGAGGGCTTTGGCGTCCTTCACCAGGCTGATCGCCGCATCCGGCGTCTTGCCGACGGCCTTGTAGCCGCCGAGCTGGTTGATGGACTGAGGGGTGAGGCCGATATGGCCCATCACGGGTATGCCGCAGGTGATAACCCGCTTCACGGTGTCGGCCATGAACTCGCCGCCCTCGAGCTTCACCGCCTGGCAACCGGCCTCCTGGATGAAGCGTGCGGCATTGTGCAGGGCCTCCTCGACCGATACCTGGTAGGTCATGAAGGGCATGTCGCCTACTATGAGGGCGTTCTTGGCACCACGGACGACCGCCTTCGTATGATGGATCATCTCGTCCATGGTCACGGGGATCGTCGATTCGTAGCCCAGGACCACCATGCCCAGGCTGTCGCCGACAAGGATCAGGGGTATCCCGGCCTCGTCGATCAGCTTGGCCGTGGAGTAGTCATAGGCCGTGAGCATGCAGATTCTCTCGCCCTTCTGCTTCATCTCCCGTATCTGCGTTATGGATACCCTCATCGACTTCCTCCCCTCTGTGACTGAACGCCCGGGTAGTGTCTAGCTGCTACCTCACCTTGAACGGCGAGCAGACCTCTTTCTCCTTGTGCGCGATGCGGTTCTTCTCGTCGACGAAGACGACCTTCGGCTCTACGTGCGGCGCATCGGCATCGGATACGGTCTGGTAGGAGATGATGATAACCTTGTCTCCCTCGTGGATCAGCCGGGCTGCGGCCCCGTTCATGCAGATTACGCCCGATCCACGCTCGCCCTCGATGATGTAGGTCTCCAGCCGGGCGCCGTTGTCCACATCGAGCACGTGCACCTGCTCGTAGGGCAGCATGTCTGACGCTTCCATGAGGTCCTTGTCGATGGTGATACTCCCCTCGTAGTCCACGTTGGCCTCGGTGACAGTTGCCCGATGAATCTTTCCTCTCAGCATTACCCTCATGTCGTGTACCTCCTGCTAGCCAGCCTCAGCCAGGACCCGGCGCATCTCCTCCGCCTTGGCCTCGTCGATCTTGCCCTTGTCCAGGGCGATGGGGATGGTCTGGAGTCCCAGCTCGCGATAAGTCGAAAGCAGCTCCGGTGTCGATTGCGACAGGGCCGCTAGATGCTTGTTGATCGTGCCTACGTCGCCTCTGGCAATGGGGCCGGTGAGGCAGTTGGGCAGGCCCACGTTCTCGACGTTGTTGAGAGTCCCGCGAAGCAGGGGCATCAATGCGCGCACAGCCTGCGGCCTGTCAACACCGAACACCTGCCACAGGTCCGTCGAGAGCTTCACAAGCGTTACCAGGTAGTTGCACGCCACCACGGCGGCGGCGTGGTAGAGCACCTTGTCCCCGGAGCCCAGCTTGATCCAGCTGCCGTCAAGATCGAGCGCCATCCGCTTCAGCGTCTCCAGCATCTCCCCTTCGGTCTCCAGGGCGAAGGTCGATCCCGGAAGGTTCTCGATAGCGTGCTCGACACTGGCGAAGGTCTGGAGGGGGTGAAACCCGCCCACCTGAGCCCCCGCCTTCCTCGCGGGTTCGAGGCTATCGAGCGAATCGGCGCCGCTGCAATGGGCCACGCTCTGTCCGGCGTGCCACTTGAGCTCTGCGGCGACCTGCGCTATCGCATCGTCCGGGGTGGTTATGAAGACGAGGTCGGCGATGTCGGCGACCTCTTGCTTGGTCTCGTACGCCTGGCAACCGGGCACCCTGTCCGCCAGCTTGTCGGCGGATGCCCTGGTGCGGCTGGCCACCGCGACAACGGGATACCCCTTGCGGCTCAGCCTCACCGCCAATGCGTTGCCGACGGTGCCGGCACCGATGAAGCCGATTCTGGTTGCGGTGATACCCTTCGCGTCCTTCGTCACTGTCTCAGAGACTAAAAAAGCCTTCTCAGGCACGACCCAAGAAGGCTAGGCTAACCAGGCTTCCTGTATTTGCCGTCTCGGTCGTTGCCGATCCAAGCGACCTTTTTTTGCCGTTCGCTTGATCCCTTCCCGCCCCGGTGGGGTCGGTTGGGCTTTATCAATTATATCAGATAAGGGGGGTATGTCAAGCTGAGGACAGCCCCTGGATCTTCAACCGAAGTTGACAAATCCTACCAATCTCGGTCTGGAACGCTCGGCCCCGCCCGCACCGCACCGGCCTGTGGCGCTTGTGAGGGGCGTCAGTAGTGCTCGAAGACGACGTACTTGCGCCACTCAGGGTGCCTGCGGTAGCCATCGAAGGTGAAGTAGTAGTTGTTCGCCCTCGGTGTCGCCGGCCTGCGCAGCAACCTCATCCCGGCCTGCTCGGGGGTCCGGCCTGCCTTCTTCTGATTGCAGGCGACGCACGCGCTCACCACGTTCTCCCATATGTGCTCACCACCCCGGTGTCTGGGAATAACGTGGTCTATGGTGAGCGTCTTGCCCTCCTTGCCGCAGTACTGGCAGGTGAACGCGTCTCGAATGAAGACCTCGCGCCTGCTGAGCTTCTTCTGCAGGCGGGGACGCTTGATGAGGTATATGAGGCGTATTACCGACGGTATCTCGATCGATAGACAGGCGCTGTGGATCGTGGTCGAGTCATTCTCCAGCACCTCCGCCTTCCCTTGCCAGAGCATGACGACCGCCCGCCGTGCTCTGCAGACGTTGAGCGGTTCGTAGTTCTGGTTGAGAACCAGCACAGGTTGGTTGACCACGGAGAGAGACTCCTGGGAGCAATTTTAGCAGGTAAGCCGTGCACGCGCAAATACCTTTGGTTGAGTGTGGCCTACGACCCCGCAATATGCCGTTCGGGTTTCGAGTCCGAATACAAGGTGTGGATCGGCCAGCGGCAACCGACTTCCGCCTTGCTCTCACCTTGACCCCCACTCTCACTTTGCAGTATAGTTATGCTAGCCCATAGAGGAGGAACAAAGTGAGTCTGCGCATTCCAGGCCCTACCCCTTGCCCTGATGAAGTGCTGAAGGTGATGAGCAAGCAAATGATCAATCACCGGGGCAAGGAGTTCGCGGCTCTGATCAAGGACGTCACCGAGCGGCTGAAGCGCCTTTTCCAGACGGGCAACGACGTTCTCATACTGACGAGTTCCGGTACGGGCTCGATGGAAGCTTCCGTGGTGAATACCCTTTCTCCAGGCGACAAGGTCCTCTCGCTGGCCAATGGCGTCTTCGCGGACAGGTTCGCCACGATAGCCGAACGATTCGGCGCCGACGTGACACGCGTGCGATTCGACTGGGGCCAGGGCGTCGACCCCGGCGAGGCGCGCAAGGCTTTGCAGGCTGACCCAGGTATCAAGGCGGTCCTGGTTACGCACAACGAGACGTCGACTGGTGTCACGAGTGACCTCGCTGCTGTTGCGTCCGTGGTCAGGGAGTTCGACAAGCTGCTGCTGGTGGATGCGATAAGCAGCCTCGGGTGTATCGACCTCCAGGTCGACAACTGGGGCTGTGACGTCGTGGCGACCGGGTCGCAGAAGGGGTGGATGGTGCCTCCCGCCCTCGCCATGGTCAGCTTGAGCGAGCGTGCCTGGAGAGCACAGGCAGAGGCCAAGATGCCCCGCTTCTACTGGGACTTCAAGGCAGCCAGAGAGTTTCTTGAGAAAGGCCAGACCCCTTGGACTCCGGCTGTGTCCGTGTTCTTCGCGCTCGACGTGGCCTTGGACATGCTGGACAAGGAAGGCTTGCAGAACATCTTCGCCAGGCACGCCAGGCTGGGTCAGAAGGCCAGGGATGGAGTGAAGTCGCTGGGGCTCGAGCTGTTCGCGGATGAGAAGGTGGCTTCGAACACCGTTACGGCCGTCAAAGTGCCGGAGGGCGTCGATGGCAAGAAGCTGGTTGAGCTGATGAGGGATGTCCATAACGTCGAGCTCTCCGGCGGGCAGGCGAGCCTGGCCGGCAAGATATTCCGTATCGGCCATCTGGGATACGTGACCGACGACGACGTCGATGAGGTGATAGAGGAGCTCCGCAAGGCCTTGCCGAAGGTAGGGTTCAAGGTGCCCACCGGAACGACCAGCTGAGGCATGCTTGCATGAAGTGGAAGGTTCTCGTCGCCGACCCCATAGCCGATGAGGGGATTGACATCCTCAAGACTGAGGCCAAGGTCGACGTCAAGCTCGGTCTGACGCCCGAGGAGCTTCTCGCGACAATAGGTGACTATGAGGCCCTCGTAGTTCGCAGTGAGACCAAGGTCTCAGCGGACGTCATCGATGCCGGGGAGAAGCTACAGGTAATAGGGCGCGCCGGGATCGGCGTGGACAACGTCGACCTCGATGCTGCCACCAGACGCGGCATAGTAGTCGTCAATGCCCCGGAGGGCAACTTCGTGTCTACCGCCGAGCACACCCTGGCCCTCCTTCTTGCACTTGCGAGGCACATTCCGCAGGCGTGCGCCAGGCTCAGGTGTGGCGAGTGGCGCCGCAAGGAGTTCATGGGCACGGAGGTGCGCGGCAAGACCCTCGGCGTTATAGGTCTCGGCCGTGTCGGGTCGGAGGTGGCCAGGATGGCCAAGGGGCTCGAGATGAGGGTCATCGCCCACGACCCCTTCGTATCCACGGCCAAGGCGGACAATCTCGGGGTGGAGCTGGTCTCTCTGGAGGAACTGCTGAAGCGCTCCGACTTCATCACCATACACATACCTCTGAGCACGCCGAGCAAGCCGTTCATTGGCTCGGAAGAGCTCGCGATGGTCAAGCCCGGTGTTCGCATCATCAATTCAGCGCGGGGCGGCATAGTCGATGAGGAGTCACTGTTCGAGGCGATAGAGCGGGGTCGTGTGGCAGGTGCTGCCCTGGACGTTTTCAGGAACGAGCCTGCAACCCACAACATACTCTTTGACTGCGAGAAGGTGATTGTCACGCCTCATTTGGGCGCTTCCACTGCCGAGGCACAGGCTAACGTCGCCGTCGGTGTAGCGGAGCAGATCATCTCCGTCATGAGAGGGCAGACAGCCCGCCATGCCGTGAACTTGCCGCTGATAGCGCCGGAGACGGCGTCCGTGCTGATGCCGTTCCTCGAGGTGGCGCAGAATGTGGGCAGGCTGTGCGCTCAGCTTGCCGACGGACACCCGAACACCATCGTTATCAAGTATGAGGGCGAGATCGCCGAGTACGACGCGGCCGCGCTCAAGGCCGCGGTGCTTGGCGGGCTCCTGGAGCAGTTCATCGAGGAGCGTGTCAATCTGGTGAACGCGGGCGTGATTGCGCAGAGCCGGGGTCTGAAGGTTGTCGAGCAGAAGACGTCCAGGTGCGAGAACTACACCAACCTGGTGTCCGTCGAAGTGACTACGGATACCGGCTCTACCACCGTCGCCGGTACGTTGATGCGCGGACAGACCCACATAGTCCGGGTAAACGATTACTGGATAGACATTGTGCCGTCCGGCGGGTATTGGCTGTTCGCCGATCATCGCGACCGGCCTGGCCTCATCGGGACCGTTGGCACCGTGACCGGCGACGCCGATATCAACATCAGCTCCATGCAGGTGGGCCGGCTCGAGCCCAGAGGCAGGGCGCTCATGCTGCTCGGTCTCGACAAGGAGCTGAACGAAGATCAGCTCGCGAGGCTGCTCGCAGTCCCTGACATATACACGGCCAAGGTGGTCAAGCTCTAGCCCCGGCTCCCCGACCGGCATTCGTGTTCACTTCCCTCACGGATTCCCCGAGGATCACCTGCCGGACAGCGTTCGGTTTGACCTGTATGCTATAATCCACGCGAGTTCGTCCTGCGAGGGGCTTGACACCCACGTGCACTTGATCCAGGCATCTTCCAAAGCGCCGGGGCCGGGGTATGGAACGCTAGCGGAATGATGAGAGACCGGGAGGAAAGAGAATGGCTGATTCGGCTGATGGGAATCTGATGAACGAGCTTCGGGCAACAATCGAGAGATGGATGGCCCTGGACCGTGATAAGCAGATCGAGGTCTGGAACACTGTCGGCTTCGATCTGTTCCTCGGTTTCGCCAAGCTGACCATGGCTCTACTCGATCGCGCGGAGGAGATAGACAAGCGCCTGCAGGAGCTGGAAAAGGGATAGAAGCGGCCCGGCACTTACGCTGAGGGCTTCTCATGTCCTAACAACTGCTGGTTCCACCTCGAGAGCATCTACATCAACCCTGCCAGGGGCTGATCATCTCGTTGACTGCCGCTCGGCCTGTTGCTACACTAGACCTCGAAGCTGAGTAACCACTTTCTCAGCTCGGGTGGGAGCGGATGAGTCCCGGTGGGCTTCGCGGACTTCAAATCCGTTGAGGGGCGCTAGTAACGTCCTTGGTGGGTTCGACTCCCATGCGCTCCCGCCATGTCGAGGGAGGTGCCTCTGGTAGTCTTTCTGCCCAAAGCGGCGTCATTGGATGACGATGGGCAGCTCCACAGTGAAGGTGGTTCCCTTGCCGACCTCGCTTGTCGCGTACAGGCGGCCGCCATGCTTCTCGACTACGCCGTAGCAGATGCTGAGTCCCAACCCCGTTCCTTTGCCGACTTCCTTGGTGGTGAAGAAGGGGTCGAACACCCGTTTCATGTTCTCTTCAGGTATCCCTGGACCGTCGTCGGCGAAGTCAACCAGAATGGCATCGCCTGCTCTCCGGGTCCTGATCATGAGCTTGCCACTGCCATGGGCCTCCGTCATCGCCTGCTCTGCATTGGTGATGATGTTCACGAACACCTGCTGCAGCTGATGGAAGTCGCCCATCGTCTTCGGGAGATCGGGAGCCAGGTCCGTGGAGACCTCTATGTTGTTGACTCGCATGCGGTAGGCATGTAACTCGACGCTCTGCTCGACGGCTTCGTTCAGACAGATGGACTCTCTCTCGGGCTCGTGCTTGCGGGCGAATGACAGGAGGTTGGCAGTGATCCTGCTGGCGCGTTGCGCTTCCCTCAGTATGGTTTCCACGTCGCTCCTCAAGGATTCGTCGAGGTCCTGCCTGGATGAGAGCAATTGGGCGAAACCCTGGATCGCAGCCAGCGGGTTGTTCAGCTCGTGGGCTACACCGGCTGCAAGCTGTCCGACCGCAGCGAGTCTTCCCGACAAATGGACCTGCTGCTCCATGACGACCTTCTCCTCCTGCGCGCGCCTGCTCTCGGTGACATCGCGCCCGATGGCTATGATTTCGGCGTTCCACCCCTGCCCCATCGGGAAAGTGGAGATCTCGACGAAGGCCCGCCTTCCGTCTCTCCTAACGACTTCGAACTCGTCTCGCCTTGTCGGCCTCTGGGTACCTCCGCCGTATACCCACTGGTTCGGCTTGGACCGGTGTTCGGGGGCCAGAAGGGGAAGGTCTTGGAAGCTCTTGCCCACCAGTTCGTCCCTCTTGTAGCCGGTAAGCTCCTCGGTTGCCTTATTGATGTAGAGCAGTATGCCCTTCAGGTCGACAACACAGATGATATCCGGGCTGCTCTCCAGGTAGCGCTTCAGCCTCTCCTCCGATTCCCTGAGTGCAGTCTCTGCTTTTTCGCGCTCCTTGATCTCGGCCCGGAGCACGATGTTCGCCTCCTCGAACTCGGCGGTTCGTTCCGCAACATGGGACTCCAGTTCCTCACGGACCTCCCGTAGGGCATCCTCAGTTCGCTTGCTCTCAGTGATGTCGACGATTATGCCCTTGAGCCCCACGTTTCTGTCGTCACGAACAATCGGAGTGCTGCGCAGCAGCACCGGGAAGGTGCTCCCGTCTTTTCTCAGCGCCGTGTACTCGTTGGCTCTGCCCTCTTCTCCGTTCAGGCGTGCCCGCATGTTATCGTCAGCCCGCGCCCGGTCCTCGGGAGCCAACATGTCGAGCGCATTGAGACCGCGAGCGAAATCCTCCTCGGTGTAGCCGAATGCGCTGAAGGCGTTGCGGTTCACGAATGTCAGGACGCCCCGTTCGTCCGTCTCGAACACGGTCTCGGGCAGGAGGTCGATCAGCTCTCTGAACCTGTCATCGGTCTCGGAGTGCGGAGGACACGATCGTCTGTGGGGACTATTACTGGAGTCGGGGGCCCTGGTGCGTTTCGCTTTTGTCTCCGTTCGTGCCTTCATTCGCACCGTTGCCGTGATGGACCCCCTCGGTGGTTGGGCAGGCCCGCTCGCGAGAGGTCGAAGGGGGACTTGAACAGCTCCGGTCGACCGCTCAGCTTGCCTGCGCATGACCGCACCCGGCGCGCAAGCAAGGGTCCGCAAGGCTAAAGTAGCAAATGGTCGTCTCTGGCACAATGACCGATTCGGCCCATTCCCCAAGGGCAAATCGTACTAGGCTCGCATGCGGGCTAGGGTGATAGTGTGCAGGACGCGGTCATGAAACGCGGGTACCCCGGAATAGGTTCAAGCCCGTTCTCGCGAAGGTTGGAACAGCTGTTCCACCTCAGCGATAGTGTGGCCGTGTCACCCGGCTGGTGCTTGGCTGCCTCCTCACGCCAGCTTGTCGAACTCCTCGACGGTCATGGCCGGTGATGTGGTGAAAGCGACGCCGGTGGCTTTGGCGAGGGCTATCGATACCTGCAGCGCTTCCTTGTTGCCCGGCAGATCGACGACCAGGACGACGTCCCGCTCCCCCAGAAGCACGTAGCCAGCCTTGATCTCGCCGCCGTGCTTCTTCACGAGGTCGGCTGCCATTTGCGTGCGTGAGGCGCTTATCCCCTTCAGCGCTTCCGGCGAGTACTTCCCGAACATGACGAACGTTGCCATCTTGCCGCTACCTCCCTTTGCCGTAATGTGAACTCACTTGATGATCCGCCCTCTGAATATCGTTGCCGATCCCAGCCTGCTGACCAGATTGTGCATCGACCTGTTTATGGGGATGGGGATCGGCCCCAGACGCCACTGTATCAGCTCCAGGACAATGCCTGCCTGCTCCACGGTGTCGAGATAGGCGTAGTCCACATTGAACCCGCTCTCCCTGATGGTGCCCCGCTGAAGCACCTCTATGCCTGTGCCGCTGCAAGCATCCAGCCTCTTCTCGAGGTCCTGCACCATGAAGCCCAGGTGATGGACCTCCGCCTCCGGCTTCTCGAGGTGCTTACTGTGGAACGTCTCGCCCTCGACGACCTGGATCAGCTCGAGTTGGGCCGGGCCGGCGTAGGCCAGCCCTATGCGGAGCACCGGGTGTACCTCCTTGCCCCGCTCGATGCATGGATCGGGCCTCTCTTCGAGGATCATCCACGGGCGTATGCCGTACATGTCCCGGCAGAAGGCGATCGTCTCCCCCACGTCGCGCACAACGTACCCGATCTGGCCGACCTCAGGCAGCTTCAGCTTCTCGGCTATGTCGTCAGGCAGCGTGGCGGGTATCGTCATGCCATTGACTCCACGGGAATCGAAGTGAGGGGCGATTATCATAGTCGGTGGGGACGGTGGCTGTCAACGGCGCTGATGAAGCCGCCGGATGTAACGATTTCTTCACCTTTCTCCATTGCGGCGTTATGACTTCTTGACCGTTGACGCTCTAGAATGGAGGCAATGACAATAGGCAAAGGAGGCTCTATGGAAGGCGTAGAGGAGATGGTGAAGGCGACCCTTGGCGAGATAGAGAAGCTTCTCAGCACCAAGACCGTTGTCGGCGAGCCGATGAATGTTGAGGGGAACACTCTGATCCCCCTGGTGAGCATTGGTTTCGGCTTCGGTGCCGGGCAGGGCTATGGCCCGGCGGACAAGGGAAAAGACGCGGGCATGGGCGGAGGCGGTGGGGCTGGCGGCGGTGGTGGGGTGAAGCCAGTAGCCGTCGTGATCGTGAACAAGGATGGAGTAACAGTGACGCCGATCGTCGGAGGGGCTGCGACGGTATTGGAGAAGGTTGGTGAGGTGGTAGGCAAGGCCATCGAGAAGCGCGGAGAGAAGAAGAAGGAAGAGTAGACTCGGGTGTGGATACTCTACCTGATATTGGGGCTTGGCCTGCTGTTTGCGGCGCTGCTTACGGTTCCTGTGGACGTGCTGTGGAGTATCGAGAGAGGGGAGCAGTCCCGCTCCACGGCGAGGGTCACGTGGCTGTGGGGGCTGGTAGGTAGGGACATGCGGAGGCGAAAGAAGAAGCCCGAGGCAGCGGCACCGAAGAAGCGACGACGGAGGCTGCGGCCGGTGGTAGCTGTGCTGAGAACGAGAGGCTTCGCCAGCGTGCTTCTCCGTTTCCTCCGTGATCTATTGGGCCAACTGAGGGTCCGATACCTGACTCTTGACGCGCAGATTGGCCTCGCAGACCCTTTCGAGACGGGGTTGCTCTTCTCGATCATGGGACCGGCCACGGTATACCTCGGAGCTGTACCAGCGACGACCATCAGCATTCGTCCGGGTTTCGAAACCGGTGACTTTCGGGGACGGTTTGGTGGTGATGTGAGGGTGGTTCCTGCTACCCTGGTGTGGCCATGCATGCGTTTCCTGCTGTCGGGGGCCACACTGAGAGCGCTCGTAGTCGGGATCAGAGCTTGGCGGAGATGAGGGAGAACCGAATCGGCAGGCGGCTCATTGTCGGCGAAACCACCATCGTGCCCATCGAGACCGTTAGAGCCAGCCACATGGTCGGGCGGAGAAGCGTCTCCATTCGCGTTTCGATCGAGCCGGTCGCCGTTGTGGTGCGCACTCCGAATGGTATTGTGGCCCTGGACATGAATGGCCTGCAGCTTCCGCTGGCTGGTCTTGTCGATGAGTTCCCGGCGCTGGAGGAGGCGCTGGACAGCCTTTGAGCGCGCAGTTGGCTCAGAGCTTCGCGTACTCGTCGGCTGGCAAGTACGGGCAGGTCGCGAGCAATGACGGGTCGGCTCTGAGGGCGTTGGCGAAGGCCATGCACGTCGGGTAGCCGCATTCTTTGCAGTTCGTCCGGGGCAGGAGCTTGTATATGTCCATTACGTTGAGCAGTCGCTGCTTGCCTTCATAGCTGGGCTCTATCTCATGCCGCCGGGACCAGACGTCGTTCACCATGTCGACGACCTGTGTAGCCAATGCCTCAGCCTCCGCCCGGTCCACGACAAGCGCTACAGCTATCTCCGACGGGCGAAAGGCGTACCCCTTATCTTCACCTCTCCAAATCAGTATCCCGCCCTCATGGTGGTACTCCGCGCCGTCGAGAACAGCGTTCAAGTAGGGTAGTAACTCCCGGATTTCGTTTTCCAGGTGCAGCTCGGCCCTCCACATAGGTGCACCCGGAAAGCAACCAGGGGTAACGAGTTCAAGTGTGTAGCCTCGTATCAGCGGTTCGCCGTTGGTTGCCATCGTCTCCTTCTGGACTCGCGGGCTGGCTCGTCTATACGACCATGATAGCAGGAAACGACCACCGATGGCCATTTGCGTCCGGGTTGGCCCTTGTCACGAGCGCTAGTAAAGCCCGAATAACAGCGGCATGAACACCACTGTGATGATGCAGAGTATCGCGCCGATGGCCAGCAGAATCGAGAGGGGCACGCCGATCAGGGCGAAGGGAGGCAGCGCCCAGGACACGATCAGGAGAACGGCCATTATCGCGTGGAGGCCGCTGCCTCGCGTGGCTGATCGCCTTACCAGCCTGCGCCTCGTGGCCCGCTTGCTGCGTCGAAGCCTGTTTGTCAACTTCATTCTCGACCTCCGATCAGAAGAGCACGAGGGAAGCGGGTATCCCCACTACTGTGATCGCCAGCATGAAGCCACCGACGCACAGGGCCACGAAGGCTACTATCTCGGGCGGGATCGTGGCCACGGCAGCCGGGGGAAACAGCCAGATCGGCAGCACCCCCGCCACCAACACGATGAAGGCCATGCCGAACATGCCCCTCTCGCGCCTGGCAGCCCGGGCCAGTACTCTTCTCGCCAAGGCTTGTCTCTTGAGTTCCAGTTGCATTGCCAGCTCGAACATGTCAACCTCCGAGCCAGGGAAGCGTTTGGAGAAACAGACTACGGGCCGTGGAGCTATAGGCCCCAGGGCGCAAAGTGAGGGTGGATGGCGTGCCTTGCGGCGGTTCGCGGGTGTCTAGAATAGCCCGGCCACGCGGGGTTGTCAAGGCGTGGTGCCCGTAGGGGCACGGCATGTCGTGTCCCTACGTTGGCATGGGGGGATCGCGAGGTGTACAGCGGCGCTGCCGCGAAACAAGTCGACGTAGTGAAGGCCGGAGTGCCAGAATGAGATGGCACTCCGCTCTACCGTGGTAGCGCTATGCTACTGCGCCAGCGACGCTATGTGGGCCAGGGCGCATTTGTCCTTGCGGTCGATCCACAGATGACACTGGTAGGTCGTTTGGCCCCTGGCGGGGTCTATTACCTGCCAACGGCCCTTGTTGCATACGGAGTACTGCAGGGCCGTCCCGAAATCCTGGTCCTTGCACCTGGCTATCAGTATGAACGGACAGAACTGAACAGACATCGCTTATCACCTTCAAATCAGACAGCTTGCGCTGTGATCAGCGCTTCCGGCTGTCTTCCCCTTCTTCTCCACAGGCGGTAGACTGCGAATCCCAGTGCACACATGGCTGCGAGCGGTATCATCTCATACGCATCGAAGAACCCGACCCATCCCGGCGGATCGAACTGGCGTTGGAACGCACCACCCTGCCACGGCCACGTCTCCCAGTCCACCCCACTGAACGCTGCGTTGATCCTCGTCCACCAGTCGCCGCTATTCTGCGTAGTAAGGATTTCATGGACGAGGCCCGGTTGCTCTTGCTCGATGAGCAGCAGCTCGCTCTTGAATTCCTCCTGAGTCGGCCAGGCGTACCCTTCGTTAGCATAGATGATTGCCCCGGCCAGGCCCAGTATCGCGGCGACTGAGAGAACAACGCATGCAATCCGCAACCGGCCGGCTCCACCGGTTGAGGCTGTGCATGGTCGTCTAAGGGTCTTTCTGAGGTCGAAGAGCAAAGGCCACTCCTGAGCTGAACGCGCCTGCGTTCTGATTGGCTACATTGAAGGTAGCACAGCGCCCGTGGCTCCCACAAGACTCTTTGAGGTAGTCGTGCGTGAGAATAAAGTACTGTGGAGGCGGTCAGGGCACGTACAGAAACCCCCGCGTGGAGGATTCTGGTGGCCCGGCACCCTCCGTGCGGGGGCTGTTGTACGGACAGCCTGGCTTCCCAGGTGTCCTTCCCAACATACAGTCTGGTTGGCTCTCAGTATGTGACAAAAGTCATGTTCGCCAGCGCACTGGTCGCAGCGTGCGATTACACAGAGCGACAGCTTCTGGTAGGAAAAGGCAACATCGATCACGTTGACATGGCGATGCCGCAATGCTAAATTGTGGCTACCCCGTCTTTCATCGTGGTATCCGCAGTCGCCAAACCCGGAGGTTACCTCATGCTGGATCTCTTGAGGCAAGTGGAACGCAAGAGGCGTACCTATCGCAGGAAGCTGCTCGGGAGGTACGACACGCTGACCACTGGCCTGTTTGCATTGGCCGGCCTGTTGTTCTTTGCCGGCATCGTAGACTGGCCCAACATCCCGTTTGCCATTGGAACCGCTGCCTTGGGCGCACTCTGCATCTTCTCGGTGCTTTTCGCACCACTCGGTCTGCTCTTTCTGTAGTCGGGACTTGTTACACTGTGGTCAAGTCAAGTGGGCAAGGGGGTGCATGATGGGATTTCTGAAGCAGCTTGACCGAAGCAGACGCAGCTACGTGAGCAAGGTTCGGGGTAGGGGCGTTCTACGAGGCAACGGTGCGCTTGCGCTGATCCTGATTGTCCTGGTGTTGACACTGAACGTCCCCGGAATCATCTTCGCACCGATCACTCTGCCCATCGTCTTCATACTCGGCGTGGCGGCGGTTCTCTGCATCGCGACCGTTATCCTCATACCCCTGGTCTTCGGCATCTACTAGCATCCAGGCGGAATGCCCCGTCTCTTTTACTGTGACCTGCGTGCAGCCGGTCCCAGTACCCTCTCGTCCCCCACCCTGCGTGTGATCTTCTTCTGGTCGAGGTATTCGAGAAGCACCTGCGCGTATTTCCGGCTCGTGTTTAGCATGTCCCTCGTCTCTCCCAGCGTTATCTTGCCGTGCTGCACGACATGGTCGGTGATCCGCTCGACCATCTCGTTGTAGGCAGATGCCAGGAACACCACGTTTTCGCTCACCTTGACCACTTTGCCCTGTCCCACCAGCAGATTCAGCAAGTCCGGCTCGGGTAGATTGTCGCCGGGGGGGGTGTACGGACTCCGGGCCAAGGATGCCAGGAAGGAGTCTATCCTCGCCTGCTGATCTCCGCTGAGCTGCACCGCGTGGGAGGAAAGCCGCACCAGCGCGCCGTTCCCCGACACCACCTCGTCGTCAAGAAGCCGCTGCATGACGGCGGCTGAGGCCGCGGGCGGCAGCTTCAGCTTGCTGGCGAGCTCACCTCGGGGCATGCCCGGCCGCGTTGGGTATCGCCGGTGGTAGTCGGCCAACGTGGCGTGGACCTTGTCTCTCAAGGCGCGCCAGCCGGACTCGGTGTACAGCAGGGAGTGTTCGCCCGTGCCTACGCCCGCAAGCTTGCCCTCCTTCAGCAATGACTCGAGCGCCTGCTCGGCCTCCGCGACCGGCAGGCCGCTGTCGAGGATAAGCCCCATCCTTTCCCTGGGCTGGTTGGCCTCCAGGTTTGCCACCAGCACCTCTTCGGCGCTGCCTCTCTCCTTGATGGCCAGGGTGTCCAGGACCGTAGCGCGCTGCCGGCGATGCCTGCTGGTGCGTGCTTCGACTATGACGCCACCGCCGAGCGTCTCCATCGGCGAGCGCACGATGAACCGGTCACCCTTGACGACGGCGATGGGCTCCGCCAGTCTGAGCTGCGCCCAGGCATTGCCTCCCGGTTCCAGCTCGTTCCCCTCCAGAAGACGTACCTTGGCTGTTACCTCGCTCGATCCCGCGTGCAGGCTGACTGTCGAGTTGTAGCGCAAGGGTCGTTTCAAGGACGGCAACAGGCGGAGCCTCGCGGTGATCATGGTCGTTGCGGAGAGCCAGCCGGGGCTGGCAAGGACATCTCCGCGCCTCAGCTGTGACGTGGCAATCCCGGTCAGGTTCGCCGCCACCCTGCTGCCTGGCGTGGCCGTGTAGATTCGGGTCTTATGGGTCTGGAGGCCCCTCAACCTGGATTTCAAGCCCTGCGGCTGGACCTCCACCTCCTGGCCAACGTGGAGCGAGCCGTCGATCAGGGTCCCGGTGACAACGGTGCCGGAGCCCGAGATGGTGAATACCCTGTCCACGAACAGCCGTGGTCTTCCTATATCCTTTCTCGGTTCCGCCAGCGCCAAAGCGTCGTCGATTGCGGAGACCAGTTCGCCCATGCCCTCGCCCGTGAGCGCCGACACCGCTACGGTCGGCGAGCCCCTCAGGCTGGTCGGCGCGAGCAGGTCCTCTATCTCCATCCCCACGATGCTCAGCACCTCGTCATCTACGAGGTCCTTCTTGGTGATGACAACGATTCCCTTGTCGATTCCGAAAAGGTCGATGATGTCCAGATGCTCTCTGGTCTGCGGCATCACACTCTCGTTGGCGGCGACGATGAGAAGCGCGAGGTCGATAGCACCGACTCCGGCGAGCATGTTCTTGATGAAGTGCTCGTGTCCGGGGACATCGACGATGCCGACCTCTCTTCCGCTGGGGAGCGTAAGCCAGGCGAAGCCCAGATCGATGGTCATGCCCCGTTCCTTCTCTTCGCGCAGGCGGTCGGGGTCGATCCCTGTGAGGGCGTGTATCAATACCGACTTGCCGTGGTCAACGTGTCCGGCGGTGCCAAGAACGAACATCGAAGGTGCTCCGCGTCAATCTGGCCGGTACCTTGGTGGCTGGCAGTGTGAGATCAGGGATAGCCCAGCTCTTGCAGCGCTGAGCGGACTGCCTGAACGACGGCTGTATCCTCTTCGGGAGGAACCGTGCGCGGGTCGAGCAGCAGCAGGTTTCCGCTCACCCGTCCTATCACCGGAAGTTCGCCGGTGCGCAGCCTTCTGGCCAGCTCCTGAATGGGTTTGCCTTCCTTCTTCCTGCCCTGCGCTCCAATGGCTACGACCCTTGTCGGAAGTGTGCCTCCGGGCAGGCTGCCTCCCCCCACAGTGCTCTCGCCGTCCATCACCTGGGCTGCGTCGCCGAGCTCGCCCGCCCAACGCTTGGCACGCCGGTCGACCTCACTCAGCGGCATAGAGATCATCCGCCACACCGGAATGCCACGCATGGCCTCCCCCTTGATGTACGACACCAGAGTGGCGTGCAGGCCCGCCAGCCTGGTCTTGTCGACTCGTGTTGCCCTTGCCAGCGGGTGCTTCTTCAGCCTGTCCACGAGGGCTTTCCTGCCGACGATCAGTCCGGCTTGAGGCCCTCCGAGCAGTTTGTCGCCGGAGCAGAATGCCAGGCCCGCTCCCTTTGACACGCTATCCTGGACCATCGGTTCCGGGTCGAGGCCGAACTGCGTCGTGTCGATGAGACACCCGCTGCCCAAGTCATCGAGCACGGGTATGTCGTGGCGGCTGCCGAGCGCCACCAACTCCTCCAGCGAGACCGTATGTGTGAAGCCCAGCAGCTTGAAGTTGCTCGAGTGCACCCTCAGCAGAGCCGCCGTGCGCTCCCCGATTGCCTGTTCGTAGTCATTGATGTAAGTGCAGTTGGTGGTGCCAACCTCGACCAGCTTGGCGCCACTCTGCCTCATTATCTCGGGTATGCGGAAGCTGCCGCCGATCTCCACGGCCTGGCCCCTGGGCACTATCACTTCCTTGCGCTTCGCCAGAGCAGCCAGCCCCAGCATCACACCCGAGGCATTGTTGTTGACGACCAGTGCCGCCTCGGCTCCTGTAAGCTGGCAGAGGAGCCGCTCCACGTGCACGTTGCGAGAGCCTCTCGACCCTGTGTCGAGATCGAACTCGAGGTTGCAATACCCGCGCGACGCTGCCTCCATGGCCCGGACGGCCTCCTGACTCAGCGGGGCACGGCCGATGTTGGTGTGGATGATAACGCCGGTCGCATTGATAACCGGCCTCGGGCGTGGGGCGACCAGGGCCGCTACCTCCGAACAAACGGACTCCACGATCGCATCGAAGCCGGAGGCATCGTCTCCTTGTGCTATCGATGCCCGTTCCTCGTCCAACTGCTGCCGGACGACGTCAACGACCAGGTCGTGGGGGTACTCGTCCAACAAGCACTTCACTCTCTTATCCGAGAGAACCCTGTCGACGCTGGGTAGACCGCGAAACCTGCTGTCCATGACTCCTCAGGCCCTTATCTTAGCACACATAAGTACGATATCAATCAGCGATAAGGGTTACTTCTAGTTGGCATAGAGACCAGGGCTAGCCTGCCAGGTAGTCGGTCTCCGAAGACTTCCTGCGCCTATATGCGATCCTGGCCAGCAAGATGCTCATCTCGAACAGAATGATCAGAGGGACAGCGACAAGTGTCTGGTTGACCGGGTCGAAAGTGGGCGTTATCGCTGCTCCCACTATGAAACACAGTATGTAGGCCCATTTGCGCTTGCTGGACAACCATTCCGGCCTGACGATGCCGAGGCGCGCCAACAGCGTGATGATGACAGGGGTCTCGAAGGCGATTCCGACGGTAACCATGAACTTGGTTGCGATAGAGATATAGCTCTGAATCGTGATGATAGGTTCTACCATCTCCTGGGTGTTCAGGCCGCCGAATGGGGCGAACCCGCGCCAGGTGAGGAGGAACTTGGCTGCCGGCGGAACGAGTATGAAATAGGCGAACGCTACCCCTCCCACGAACATGAGAATCGCCCAAGGCAGGATGAGATACACGTACTTCCTCTCACGGCGTGTCAGGGCGGGCGTGATGAACATGAGGCCCTGGTAGAGGAGCACCGGCATGGCCAGGATTATGCCGCCGGCAAGGGCTATCTTGGCGTATGAGCTGATGAAGCCGGTAGCTTCGGTGAAGTACAGGGGATCGAGGAGATCACCGGCGGGGGCCTTGAGGAATTCGAGAAGGTAACCTGCGAATGCGAACGATATGCCGGCGCAGATCACCAGGGCGAGGAGGCTCTTAATCAAGCGCTGGCGCAGTTCGATCAGGTGTCCGGTGAACGTCAGTACTCTCTTCTCGCTGCTCACTCGAGGATGCCTCACACCTCGGCGTCGCTTGTCTCGTTCTGGGCTGCCTTCTGGGTCTTCGGCTTAGCACGGGCATCCCGCTTCTGCTGAGCCTTTTCCTCCTCTTCCTCCTCCAGTTCCTTGAGCTCCTTCGAGACCTCGGCGGTCAGCTCGGTGGTCATTCTCCTGAACGTACGTATGGCCTTGGCCAGGCCCCTCGCGAAGCCCGGTATCTTGCCCGGTCCGAAGGCAACGAGGATCACAAGGAGAATGACGACTATCTCCAGGGCGTCTATGCCGAAGAAATCCATCGTGGTCTCATTTCGTGGAGGCTGAGCCCCGGGCGCCTTGAGATTCCGGCGTTTGTCCGGCGGCCCTGATGCTTGCGGATTACAGGATGCGCGCTAAGCTACTTCGTCTTGCCCTCTGCTATCTTCTTCGGGGCCTTTTTCTTGGGCTTCTCCTTCTCCTCCTCCTCTTCCTCCTCATCCTCCAGGTCCTCGATGAGGCCCGACTTGCCTCTGCGGAACTCGCGGATGCCCTTGCCCAGAGCCCCGCCTACCTGTGGCAGCTTCCCCACACCGAATACGATGAGGATCACTGCCAGGATTATCACACCTTCTACCCATCCAAACCCTGTGAATGGCATGACTCCCCCCTCTCGGCTAGTTCAACGCTGCTTTGTTGCTATGCCCCTCCAGGCGCTCCGCGTGAGAGTAGACGGAGAGGCGGTCTCCTCGGGCATACCCGATCAGGGTAATGCCCAGTTCACGCGCCAGTGCTATGGCGCGGTCAGTGGGCGAGCTGCGCGATATCACAATCGGCACCTGCATTCGGGCTGCCTTACTCAACATCTCAGATGATATCCTGCCTGTCGCCACGAGCGCGCGGTCTTTCGTTGGCTGTCCGGCCATAAGACACTCGCCCATAATCTTGTCCACGGTGTTGTGCCTGCCTATGTCCTCAGCGACGACCACCAGGTGACCCCCATCGCCCAGCCCGGCTGTGTGGACACCGCCGCAATAGCGGTAGAGCTTCGCCTGCTCGTTCAGCTGCCTCATCAACGCCGACACCTGGCCCGGGGTGACAGTAACGCCGGACTCGACCGGGTCCAGCTGCTTGTCGAGCGTGACACCGCCCCCGCAGCCGGAGGCCAGGGTCCGGCGCACCGGCGGAGAGTAATCGCTCCGGACAAGCGTGACTTCTGCCAGCGAATCGTCCTCGCAGACTCTCATGCTGGCGATGTCGTCCATGCGGTCGATTACCCCCTCCGAGTACAGGAACCCCAGGATGAGGTAGTTCAGCTTGGCCGGGGTGCACAACAATGTGGCCAGCTCCTGCTTGTTAACGTACACGGAGAGCGCCATCTCCGATGGCACGGCGGTTGCCGTCGCCGTCCACTCCCCGGAGGAGAAGCGACTGTATCCGATATCGGACGTTGCTCCCTCGACGATCCCTTCCTCGGCCATTGCCCTCGCTTCTGAGGGAGTCACGTGTGCGCTTTCTCCGCACCCTGGGACTGTGGAAATCAATACCCTCATCGTCGATTATAATTCATTTTGGGAAGAGCTTCCACGCGCCCGGGGCGGCGCCAGCTTCGCGGGCTTCGGCTAGCTTCCTCTGTCGCCGGACGGCTGCGGGTCGATCCAACCCGGCCTGTATCCGTATTCCTCTGCTTGCCTGTCCATGTCTGCCGTGAGGAGTCGCTCCAGCGGCATGAGCACCTCTGAGTCCGTTCGGCGGAGGTCTATCGCCTTGAGGTAGCTCTTGCAGCTGTTGCACACGTAGAGCCTGTAGACCTCACTCTCATCGGGGTAGTAGGCCAGCTTCTCTTGGTCATCGACGCCGCAGTAGGGACACTGCAGCCTCTGATAGAGCCACTCCGAATCGCATCTCGAACAGAGCAACCACCTGGCCCCGACCTCCTTTTCCAGGTAGGCGAAGTCGGGCGTTCCGCCGCATATCGGGCAGCGCCCGGAACGCCACTGCTTCTGCGGCACCATGTCCTTCAGCGACTCACTCTGGATTGCCAGGAACGGCTTCAGGGCGCAGTGTATGTTCAAGGCAAGCACATTCTCCTCGATGCCGAGCCGTGACGACCAGACTTCGAGCGGCTGGCCTTCGAACCAGGCCTTCGCCGCTTCCTTCAAAGCAGGGGCCTCGGATGAGGGGTCGGGCAGCTGTCTGGGATTGGAATCGGTGTGCTCCGCTATGACCTCTGAACACCGCTGGAACAGGTCGCAGAACAGAGACCAGTCAACAGGCAGGGCATCCCACTTGATCAGTGGAACGCCCTGCCTTATCTGAGCCGCTATTTCAGCCTGTGTTACTCTGGGTCGAGCCCTGGGGACCTCCCCGGCAATCTCGACCTGCGCGCGCAGCAGGTCTCTGTAGAACCCGACAGGCTCCGGGAGCGAACCCTCCTTCTCTTGCCAATCGTCCAGTCTCTTCAGAATCCTATCGTATACTTCCAATAGCCCTCGAGTCCCTCAGTTCCTGCTCTACTTCGCAACCCGCTCGTACCACTTCTGGTGGTGGCTCTTCGCGTACTCCGCGGACACCTTGCCGGTCACCATGGATCGCAGCGAGCCGGCGAACCTCGGATGGAATGCGGGCAGCATCACGTGCACGAGCAACATGGCAGCCCCAATGATGAAGGCTATGTCATGCCAGATCACAGCCCAGCCCAGGTTGCCTGACGGCGCGAACCACATGATAGCGCCGCTGACTACGAAGCTGATGCCGCAGAGGATGACCACAACCATCCACATCTTCTGGCCCGAGTTGGACCTGTCCTGCGGAGGCATCTTGCTCTCGTCGCCACCGAAGTAGTAGCCGGGGGCGGCCATCAGCCAGCCGACGTCGTCGCCACCCCAGCTGAAGGCCTCTTTGATCCACTCCATTGTCGCCTTGGGATGCGTCAGCATGTAGAGCACGGGTATCGCGACGAAGCAGACAGCCGCCACGCGGTGAGCCACCCCGCTGATACCCCACCAGGCTCCCGGGCTGACCCAGTTCAGGAACATGAACAGGCCCGTGAGCCCCAGGACCAGAGAGCAGGCGACGATCCACCAGTGCTGGAAGATGGCAGCTTTGCTATAGCGTTCAACTTCCTGCATCCTACTAGCCCTCCTTCTCCGCTATTATCCTGGCGCGGGCCACCATGATGTTCAGGATCAGGCCCAGCCCCACAATGCCCGCAGCGGCGTAGCCGAGCGGCTTGATGACGTCCTGCCACGCCGTGGCGGTACCGGCAACCTTGGGGTCTACGGGCAGGCCGTACTTGTCCGGCGAGTCCTCCAGCACGTAGAGCACGTGGGTGCCTTGGCCGTCGAACAGGTCCTTGCCGTAGACCATGGCAGCCGGTGCGCCATTGGACTGCAGTGCCGCCACTCTTGCCTCGGCGGCGCTCAGTAGCTTGCCCCGGTCGCCGAACTGAAGGGCGCCCGTCGGGCAGCTCTGCACGCACGCTGGTGGCTTGCCGTTGTCGATCCGATTGAACTCCTGAGTGGTGCATAGGGTGCACTTCGTAATCCTGTCGCCGAGACCGGTCAGACGGTTGACATCCAGCCGGGGTACCTCGAACGGGCAGAACTCGACGCAGTAGCCGCAGTTGGTGCACTTGCCCTTGTCTATGGAGACGAAGCCATCCGTCCGAATGTAGAGCGCGCCGGTTGGGCACACCTTCACGCAACCGGCATCGGCGCAGTGCATGCAGGCGCGCCTGGTGAAGATCCAGCGCATGTCTCCATTCGCCGTATCACCCAGTTCCCTGAACTCCATCTTGAGCCAGGTGTCGGGCGACAGGTCCTCCGGGTTCTCGTAGGAGCCCCTATTCGTGGTCTCCTCAGCCTTCCGCTCGTTCCAGTTCTTGCAGGCTACCTGGCATCCGCGGCACCCGGTGCATTTCGAAGCGTCGTATAGTATCGCACTTGCCATCCTTCGCCTCCTACACCTTCTCTACGTTGCACAGGAAGGTTTTGTACTCGGGTATCGTGGTGTTGGCATCTCCCACGTGTGGTGTGAGAACGTTGCCGCTGCTGCCATTCGGCCCGAAGCCCTTCGATAGCCCTGTGTAGCCCCAGTGCCAAGGGACACCGATCTGGTGCATCTTCTTGCCGCCGATCGTCAGCGGCTGGAACCGCTTGGTGACTATGGCCACGGCCTCTATCTCGCCCCTGGCCACTTTCACCCTGACGCGATCCCCGTTCTTGATCCCCTTGCTGGCAGCCAACTCGGGGTCCATCTCGGCGAAGGGCTGGGGCTGCAGCTCGACCAGCCACGGGTGGTTGCGGGTCATCTGGCCGGCCTGCCAGTGCTCGGACAGCCTGTAGGTCATGCCGATGTACGGGTAATCGGCACTCGTGCCTCTCATGTTCCACGACTGGCCGTCCATCTCCATCTCGCCGACGTAGCAGCATGGATTGTGGAAGCCCGGGGTGCCTCTACTCGTCGGGTCGCCGTCGGCCATGCCAGTCATGATGTTCTGCGTCAGAGGGCTCTCCCACGGCTCGTAGGCCTCGGGCAGCGGGCCCTCGGCCCGGCCGTAACCCCAAATCTTACCCACGCCTTCGCGGTGCATGATGAACGGCAGGAACTTGGCGCCTTCGTCGGCAAGGTTGATCGGAGCCCAACCGCCATCGGGGATGTCGCCCTGCCACTTGGTGATGGATCCGGTCCACTTGATGACCGGATGTGCGCTGTCAAATGGCTCCCCATCCAGGTCCACAGACGCCCGGTTGTAGATGATGCGCCTGTTGATGGGCCAGCACCACGTCCAGCCGGAGTACAGGCCGATCTGGTTCAGGCTCCGGTCTACTGGGTCGTGCTCTTTGGCCTTGTTCTCGCCGGTGGCTCTGAACATGCCGCAGTAGAGCCAGTTGCCCGAGATGGTGGAGCCGTCGCCCTTCAGCGCGCCGAAGCTGGGGATCGCCTCGCCGGTGTTCCAAACGTAGCCGTTGATCTCCTTGGCCACTACGTTGGGGTCGGCCTCGTTGGCGTACTCGCCGGTGCTCCGGTAGTCCCAGAAAAGATTGGTGATAGGCTCCGGGAAAGGTCCGGGATCGGCTTGGTACAGCTCCTTCAGCTTGAGCACCAGCTCGTCGATGATCGCCAGGTCCGGCTTGGCCTGGCCGACGGGACCGAGCGCCTTCCAGCGCCACTGGGCCCAGCGGCCGCTGTTGGAGATGCTCCCCTGTTTCTCGTAGGAGCAGGCGGCGGGGAGCAGGAAGACCTCGGTGTCTATCTCGCCCGGAGAGGCCCCTCTGCCGCCCCTGTACCAGAATGCCGCCGTCTCCGTCTCGAAGAGGTCGGATACGACCAGCCAGTCCAGCTTCTCCAGGGCCTTGCGCTCGCCCTCCGAGTTCGGGCCACCGACCGCGGGGTTCTGGCCCCAGGTCATGAGGCCTTTGATCGTGCCGTTGGCGATCGCCTCGAAGAGGCCTATGTGGGTGTAGTCATGCCCGCTGGTCACCCTGGGCATGTAGTTGAAGGCGAAGTCGTTCGCGGCGGTGGCGTTGTCCCCCCAGAAGGCCTTGAGCAGGCTTACCATGTACTTCTTGTAGTTGGGGTCATCGTCGTTGTACCACCACCAGCTCGCGCTCTTGTCGCCGGCGAGGCCCTGCGGGGTGATGAAGTCCTTACCCTTCTTTGCGCGGGCGATGTAATCGTCCAGGCTCTGGTCTGTGTGCGTTGGCACTGCCAGATAGCCCGGCAGTATGTGGGAAAGCAGGCACATATCCGTCGAACCCTGAACGTTCGAGGTGCCTCTCAGGGCGTTGATGCCGCCGCCGGCCACGCCGATGTTGGCCAGCAGGAGCTGCAGGATGGCATAGCCCCTGATGTTCTGCGTACCATAGGTATGCTGGGTCGTGCCCATGGCGTACATTATGGTGCCGGCCATGCCCGTCTTGCCCGACTCTGCGTAGGCTGCTGCAACATCGAGGAACTTGTCCACGGGGCACCCTGTCACTTCCGAGACCTTCTCGGGCGTGAACCTCTGGTAGTGCTCCCAGAGCAGTCTCAGCACGCACTTGGGGTTGAGGTCCGACCAGTTGTTCCAGGTGTTATCCACCAGCGCCTGGTCTGACTGGGGAGTCACGGCGTCAGCATACATCCAGCTCGACTTGTCGTACCCTCCCAGCTTGCCCGGCCCGGCGCCATTCCTTGGCGTATAGCCGCTGAACAGGCCCGGGTGAGCCGAGTTCGTCGTGTCCTCGAAGTCATCGCTGATTATGAGGGCGGCGTTGGTGTACTGGGTGACGTAGGTCATGTTGTACTTCTCGGCGCGCCCTGCGGGCCCCGACTTCTGCATGTCGTCCAGTATGTACCTGATCATGCCGCCTATGAACGTGATGTCACACCCTGACCTCATAGGAGCGTAGATGTCCGCTTTGGATGAAGTGCGCGTGAACCGGGGATCCACGCTGATCAGCTTAGCTCCACGCTCTTTGGCTGCCGTGACCCATTTGAACGAGATCGGGTGGTTCTCGGCGGCGTTGGAGCCGATGATCATTATGCGGTCGGAGTTACGGATGTCGATCCAGTGGTTGGTCATTGCTCCCCTACCAAACGACTCTGCCAGAGCCGCTACAGTAGCGGAGTGTCATATACGTGCGCAGTGTTCCACGTATACGAGGCCGAGGGCTCGCGCCATCTTGACCAGCAGATAGCACTCCTCGTTGTCGAGCTCGCCGCCACCGAAGTTGCCGATGGCGTCGGTCCGGTTCACCGTGTAAGTGGTGCCCCCGACGTCCACGGTGGACAGCCAGTTCGAGTCCCGTGTATCCTTGACCTTCTTGGCAATCTTGTCGATGGCCTCGTCCCAGGATATCTCCTCCCACTGTGTCCCCTTGGCCCGGCGGTACAGCGGTCTGGTCAGGCGGTTGGGGTTATCCGCACCATCGACTGTGCGGAACTGCCCGAGCGCCTGACCCTTGGAGCACAGTGTCCCCTCATTGATGGGATGGTCGGGGTTTCCTTCGGCGTTGATCACCTTGCCATTCTTGGCAGTTACCAGGGCACCACAACCCACTCCGCAGTAGCAGCAGATGGTGTAGGTTTCCTGGAGCCCCTCTGTCTTGAGCGGGATGGCTCTGGGCGTCTTGCCCTTGGGCCCCATGGCCCCAAGCAGAACGAGACCGCCCATGCCAGCGCCGCTGGCCTTGAGGAAGTCTCTACGGCTTAGTTCCATCTTCCCTCCTTACTAGGCGACATTGTTCCTCCTTCCTGGTGTCCATCCCCAATACATAAAGGGGGTGCCATGAACCGGCATCCCCTTTGCACCCTCCTGACTCGTTGGACAGACTCATCGTCTGCTCCTCCGCTGGAACGGGTTCATACGCAGCAGATGCTGTCGACTAAGTCAAGCTCTGCATACGTTATATGTAGTGACTATGTTCCTTCTATATGGTTGCCACTCTCCTTTCCGATCACGGGAGGCGCCGGCGTTTCCACCTGCGCCCTCGGGGCCTCGCGACCCGCCGGCTGGCCACCATAGCCTCTCGGCCTAAGGTGACACAGCTCGAAGAGCTTGGACGCACAACACGGAATCCGTGAAGGTCTCCTAAACCTCAGTCTATATAGGCGAGCACATGCTGTCAATGGAGGCTAAATACCAAAAACTCGGTGGTATACCCACATGATGGTAGTAGTATTACTAACCTGTTACTCGCGATCATTAGCGTTGTCTATACTATCTATAACCTGATTTATAGGACGAAAGGGCTATTTACGGTCCGGCCACTTGGGCCTATGATGTCTACAGTATAGGTCACAGGAGAGTATCGTGAGAGCCAAGACACTTCTGGTCGTACTGTTTGTGGTGGCGCTGGTCACTCTCGGGGTCGTAGAGCAAGTCTATTACTCCGGTGCGGTGACCTTCGCCGATCCCAACGTCGAAGCGCAGGTACGGTCCGCTATCGGAAAGCATCATGGCGACCTCTGCCATTCCGATCTCGAGCGGATCGAATCGCTCGTTCTCGCTAGCGCACCGACCTTTGATCTGTCCGGGATCGAGGAATGCACGGAGCTCAAAGACCTTGTGATCCATATACGCGACGAGTGCGACCTGCGGCCGCTCTCAGGGCTCACCGAACTGACCGGCCTCATCATCTATGACATCGGAGACGGGAACCGGACGGGTGATCTCTCGTGGGTTGAGGGTCTGACCAGGCTGGAGCGTCTCGAGTTCGTGTGCCTGGGCATCACGGATGTGTCGCCACTGAGCCACCTGACCAGCCTCTCGCATCTCGCTGTTGCAGGGGGCCGGGTCGACGATGTTACGCCGCTGGCCGGTCTCAGAAGCCTGGAGGTACTCACACTCGGCTCGAATCGGATAACGGATATCGGCCCGCTCGCTGAGCTTCGCGCGCTGACCAGCCTCTCATTGGATGACAATGCCATTGCCGACATATCCCCTCTGGCTGGGCTGTCCAGTCTGTGCGAATTGGGCCTCGGCGGAAACCAGATCGAGGACATATCGCCGATTGCCGGGCTCGACAGCTTGAAATTTGTACGGCTCTGGTCGAACCGAATCGAGGACATATCGCCGCTGGTCGAGAACAAAGGGCTGGGTCAAGGCGACGAAGTCTACATCGCAGACAATCCCCTCAATGAGGCCTCCTGGAATACCTACGTTCCCCTGCTCCAGGAGAGGGGTGTCCGAGTCGTAACAGCAACACATGACTACCCCAGGTTCTGACGACGCTGCATTTCCGTTTGTGCAAGCCATTTCGGGCTGCTATAATGATGCTCACATAAGAGGGACTAACTCGGAGCATGTTAGCCAAGGTTCAGACAGCCGCCGTCGTGGGCCTCGACGCGCAGGAGATCGAGGTTGAGGTCGACATCTCCAGCGGCCTGCCGGCCATGGCAATAGTCGGCCTGCCCGACACCGCGGTGCAGGAGGCCAAGGAGCGGGTCCGCTCCGCGATCCGCAACTCGGAATGCCAATTCCCTATGAAGCGGATTACCGTGAACCTCGCGCCTGCCGACCTGAAGAAGGCAGGCCCCGCCTATGACCTCCCCATCGCCGTCGGCATCCTACTCAGTTCGGGGCAGGTGGCAGCGGATGCCTCAGATATGCTGTTCCTGGGAGAGCTGTCACTCGACGGATCGGTCCGGCATGCGCACGGCATTATCTCAATGGTCGGGCTCGCCCGGGAGAAGGGCATATCCACGGTGTTTGTCCCGGCCGTAGATGCCAGGGAGGCGTCGCTAGTTGCGGGGGTTGGCATAATACCCGTAGCATCGCTGTCCCAGCTCATGGGACATCTCTCGGGCTCCGAGGCCATCCCGCCTTTCGTGACCGATCAAGCCGACGTCGAAGCCCCGGAGGCCTTCGGCACCGGGGTCGATCTGGCCCACGTCAAGGGCCAGGAGCACGTCAAGAGGGCGCTGGAGGTGGCGGCGGCCGGCGGGCACAATCTGATCATGAGCGGGCCGCCCGGAAGCGGCAAGACCCTGCTGGCACGGTCATTGTCCTCCATCTTACCCACAATGAGTGTTGACGAGGCCCTGGAAGTGACCAAGATATACAGCGTCAGCGGGCTGTTGCCCCAGGACACGCCGCTGATAAGGCAACGTCCCTTCAGGGCTCCTCACTATACGATTTCCCACGCCGGTCTGGTCGGCGGGGGCCGCTGGCCCAGGCCCGGAGAGATCAGCCTGAGCCATCGGGGCGTCCTGTTCCTTGACGAGTTCCCCGAGTTCGGGCATGCTGACCTCGAAATCCTGCGTCAACCCCTCGAGGACAAGGTGGTCACGATCAGCAGGGCACAGGGGAGTGTCACCTATCCCGCCAACTTCATGCTAGTGGCGGCGATGAATCCCTGCCCGTGCGGCTACTACGGGGACCCGGTTAAGCAGTGCACGTGTACGTCGTCAATGGTGTCGAGATACCAGAAGCGGATCAGCGGGCCTATGCTGGACCGCATCGACATATTCGTGGAGGTACCGCGCATCGAATACGAGAAGCTGGCTGACGATAGGCTTGGAGAGCCGTCTGCGACCGTTCAGCAGCGGGTAGAGAGGGCACGCAACGCTCAGCAGGAACGCCTGGTTGGCACCAATCTCGTGTGCAACGCCGACATGACACCTGCCGAGGTCAGGGAGTTCTGCCATGTTGAGCCCGATGCGCAGAGCCTGCTGCAGGCAGCCATGAAGCAGCTCAGCCTGTCGGCACGCGCCTTCCACAGGATTCTGAAGCTGGCGCGTACTATTGCCGACCTCGAATCGGCCGAGACCATCACCGCGCCGCATATAGCGGAGGCGCTCCAGTACCGGCCGAGGGACCGGCAATGAATCAGGGTGGGACAGGCCATGCGTGAAGCGCCCCGTCTTCTCGACCGTTTCGACGTGATACAGGGCCTGTTGACATCGGCTTCGATGGGCCTTCTGACCGACATCGACGGCACGATCAGCAAGATCGCCCCCTCTCCCTCGGAGGCCAGGGTCTCAGAGGTCTGCAGGGACAGCCTGTCTCTATTGTCGAAGCATCTGCCGCTCGTCGCCGCCGTCTCAGGCCGCCCCGCCGCTGAGGCGAGGAGGATGGTTGGCGTTGAGGGAATGGTCTACGTGGGGAACCATGGCCTGGACAGGTGGGAGGGTGGCGGTGTGCGATTGGCGGCTGGCGCCGAGGGGTACCCTGCCGTGATAGCCGACGTCCTTAGCGACCTGAAGCAGACCTTGTTCATCGACGGCCTGCTCGTCGAAAACAAGGGCGTCACCGCGTCGCTCCACTACCGGCGCTGCGGGGATCACAGCGCCGCCCGTAAGGCCATACTAGCGGCAGTCGAGGGCCTCGCCGGAGCGAGGAACCTGAAGGTGACTGAGGGCAGGATGGTTATAGAGCTCCGCCCCCCCCTGGAGATCGACAAGGGCTCCGCGGTGTGCTCCCTGATTCGAGAGAGGGGGTTGGAGGCGGCGGTCTACCTGGGGGACGACTCTACGGACGCGGATGTCTTTCGAGCGTTTCATGAGCGGGACGCGGGCTTCAGGGGGCTGGGGGTCGGAGTCGTTTCCGCAGAGACACCGGACGCGGTTGTCGAGAACGCGGATTTCGTCCTTCAGGGTGTGTCAGAAGTGGGACAATTCCTCAGGCAGCTTGCAGAAGAGGTAGCTGGCAGGCCAGATTCCTGAGGTCGAGAAACTGATGGTACAGCCACTTGGTGATGTCTTCGGCCCTTATGGCGTTCCTGAGGGCCTCCGCCCTGCGCTTCCTCTCCGCCGTATCCATCGTTAGGGCCTGGTACAGCGCCTGGATCATTCCCTGGATGTCGGCGGGAGCTACCGAGATGACCTGGTCCTTCAGTTGCTGGTGAGCACCGGCTGTCTCCGAGAGGATGAGGACCCCGTCGTTCTCGTTGACCACCGGCCCTTCCTTCGCGACCAGGTTCATCCCATCGATGACGGGGTTGACGAACAGCACGTCGCAGAGAGACATCCCGGCGACAGCCTGGGCGTAGTTGTTCTCGAAGAAAACGGAGATGGGTTGCCAGTCTGCGTCGCCGTGTTTGGAGTTGATGGTATCGATGGTGTCGAATGTGTTCTGGGTGTAGTTCTGATACTGCTTGATTCCCGATCTGCTGGGGACGATGAAGCAGATCATCTTGACGTTCTTCGCGAATTCCGGGTGTTGGTCAAGCAACCCGTCGAAGGCCCTGAGGCCACGGATTATGTTCTTGCTCGGCTCCGCACGGTCCACCCTTACGATCGTCTGCCTTCCCAGCAGCGGGCGCAGCTTCTGTTTGTAGTCCTGCACCCTGGGAGAGCGGGCGGTCCTGCTCAGCGCTCCGACGTCTATCGATACGGGATAGGCGACTACCCTGGTCTTGCGACCTGCGGTGCATACTGTGTGCTTGGCGTAATCGACTTCCGCATCCTCCAGGAACATCTGGCAGCAGTGGAGGAAGTCGTTGACATCTCGACTCGTCTGAAGGCCCACTATGTCGACCGCGCACAAGCTGCCCAGGATCGCCCGGCGAATAACATCGGGGAAGATCTGCCAGTAGCTGGCCGCAGGCCAGGGTATGTGGATGAAATGCTGCAGTATGGCGTAGGGCATCTGCTGGCGAATATAGCCGCCGACCAGGTAGAGCTGGTAGTCGTGGAGCATGATGAAAGGGGGGACTCTATCGCCGGCTGCCTCCGCTATGACGGCATCGGCGAAGGCCCGGTTAATGGGCATGTATCCGTTCTCCCATGCGTCATACACCTTGGCATCGATATTCGGCGTGTAGGGAGAGTTCCACATGTAGTGCTGAAGGAACCAAAGCAAGGGATTGCAGAAGACGTTGTAATACTTGTGGTACATATTCCTCGGTGAGGAAACGAAGCGCAGGTAGAGACGCTGGCCAGGGAGCTGTACCTGGAATCGCCCGTTATGCCGAGCGGCCACGCGCCGATCTCCCTCGCCCATCGTGCTGGCGATCCAGGTCAACTCAACGTGCCTGCTGATGGCGCTAAGAGCAGTTACGACGCCGCCGCTGCCCCGGTTGAGCTGAAGCTCGCCCTCCTTGTTGACGCGATACTCAACGGGGCCTCTGTTGCTGGCGAGGATCAGGCGTCTCTCGGCGAGGAGCTCTTGACACAGATCAGCAAGCGATCCGCTGGCGTGATTCTTGTCAGAAGACGCCATAGCGGAAATTTAGCATATCGGCTTCGGGTTGTCAACCGAAGCCGGCGCGGGCGCGCTTCGATTGACACTCATGTGCGCATCCTCTACAATCGCTCAGTGTCCACGGGGGCGTTGGCAGGTGCTGTCATGACCGGAGACGAGCTTAGGGAGAAATTTCTCCTTTTTTTTGAGCAGAAGGACCACAAACGCATAGCCAGTTCGTCACTGGTACCCGTCGGTGATCCGACACTGCTGCTGACGAACGCGGGCATGGTCCAGTTCAAGCCCTACTTCACCGGCGAGGCCACACCGCCCTCGCCGAGGCTCGCCTCGTGCCAGAAGTGCTTCAGGACCACCGACATCGCCTCCGTCGGCAACCTGAAGCATCTCACGTTCTTCGAGATGCTGGGCAATTTCAGCATCGGCGACTATTTCAAGAAGGAGGCGATCGCCTGGAGCTGGGAGTTCGTTCTGGAATGGCTGAAGTTGCCCAAGGAAAGTCTGTGGATCACCATATTCCTCGATGACGACGAGTCGTTTCAGCACTGGCGGGACCTGGGCGTGCCGGCGGACCGCATCGTGAGATGCGGCGAGGAGGACAACTTCTGGGGGCCCGCCGGTGAGATGGGCCCCTGCGGCCCGTGCAGCGAGATCCACTGGGACTTCGGCGAGGACACCGGCTGCGGGCGTTCCGACTGCTCGCCTTCCTGCGATTGCGGGCGCTTCCTCGAGATATGGAACCTCGTGTTCACCGAGTTCTATCAGGACGTGGATGGCAAGCGAACGCCGCTGCCCAAGAAGAACATCGACACCGGCATGGGGCTGGAGCGTACGGCGGCGGTGCTTCAGGGCACTCGCTCCCCGTATGACACCGACCTGTTCGCGCCGATCATAGGCCGTGTGGCCAAGCTGGTGGGGCACAAGTACGGAGAGGACGAGAAGACCGACAGGGCCATGCGCATCATCGCCGAGCACGGGCGCGCCGTCACCTTCCTCATAGCTGATGGCGTGGCACCTTCCAATGAAGGTCGGGGATATGTCTTGCGCCGCATACTCAGGCGCGCCGTCGCTCACGGCAGGACGCTGGGCCGTGAGAAACCGTTTCTGAACGACGTGGCCGAGGAGGTAATCCGTACGTGCGGCCAGACGTACCCCGAACTCACCGAGAACCGCACGCGTGTGCTGAAGGTCGCCGGTGCCGAGGAGGCCAGGTTCGGTGAAACGCTCAATACCGGGCTGAATATGCTGGATCAGGTCGTGGCGAAAGCCAGGCAAGGCGCGGAAGGCGTGATCTCCGGCGACCAGGTATTCAAGCTGTACGATACATACGGCTTCCCTGCCGAACTGACAGTAGAGCTGGCTGCTGAGGCGGGGCTCTCGGTCGACCTCGATGGCTTCGAGCGTGAGATGGAGCGCCAGCGCGAGCGGGCACGCGCCGCCCACAAGTTCCAGCTCGGCGAGCGCGAGTCGACCGCCGACTACGCATCCAGGGCACTTGCGCCGACCGAGTTCGTGGGCTATGAGGAGACCAGACACAGGACCGAGATCGTCAGCATTGCGGTGGACGGTGAGCTGCGCGAGTCCGTCAGTGAGGGCGGAGGCGCCGAGCTGGTCCTGAAGTCCACTCCATTCTACGCCGAGATGGGTGGCCAGGTCGGCGATATGGGCGAGATACGCGGCGCGAAGGGACGATTCCAGGTGATAGATGTGGTCCCCTGCACGGCGGGCGGTAGCGATCTGGTGCTTCACTTGGGCAAGGTTATCGAGGGGACCATGGCCATTGACGATGAGGTCGAAGCGGTGGTCGATGAGTCCCGCCGGCTCGATATAGCACGCAATCACACTGCAACACACCTCCTCCACTCCGCGCTGCGAGACGTGCTCGGCGAGGAGGTACATCAGGCGGGCTCGCTCGTAGCGCCCGACCACTTCCGGTTCGACTTCACGCAGGAGGCACCCGTTCTGAAGGAGGAGGTCGAGCGGATTCAAAGCCAGGTGAACGAGAACGTGCGGCGAAACCTGCCCGTGGTTAAGACCGAGATGCCATACAAGGAGGCAGTCGCACAGGGCGCTATAGCCCTCTTCGGCGAGAAGTATGCGGACGTAGTGCGTACCGTACGTGTGGGCTCTACGGACGATCAGGTCAGCTTCGAGGTCTGCGGAGGCACGCACGTCGACCGCACCGGTGACATTGGCTTCTTTCACATCCTCAGCGAGAGCAGTATAGGCTCCGGCATGCGCCGCATCGAGGCGGTGACGGGCAGGGGGGCCGAGGCGCTTATGGAGGAGCGAGTAGCCACGTTGAACCGGATAGCGCACCGCCTGCAGGCCTCACCGGCGGAGATCGAAGCCAAACTGGAGGGCGTTCTCCGCGAGCTGGAGCAGGAGCGCAAGCGGGCCGTTGCGCTGGAGAGACAACTGTCGAGGGAGAGCGTCGACGGGCTCCTGGCCGGCGTCCAGTCCATCAACGGGGTGTCGGTGCTGGCGGCGAAGATAGCCGCCTCCAATATGGATGCCATGCTCCACATGGGCGACTTGCTCAGGGAGCGCATGGGCAGTGGCGTGATCGTGCTGGCGGCTGTGTGGGACAACCGGCCCAACTTCCTGGCCATGGTGACACCCGATCTCGTGGACCGCGGGTTGAAGGCCGGTGATCTGGTGAGGACGGCTGCGCAGGAGACGGGTGGCGGTGGCGGCGGCAAGCCCCAGATGGCTCAGGGCGGCGGCAAGGACGCTTCGAAGCTGGACCAGGCCCTGGAGGCCGTGAAGAGGGTTGTCGGGGAGAAGGCCTAGGGAATGCGCGTCCTCGGGCTCGACATAGGCGAGAAACGGATCGGGGTCGCGCTGAGTGACCCCGATGGTATCATCGCGAGCCCGCTGGCGATCATTGAGCACAAGTCAGACGAGAGCGCGCTGGGGCAGATAGTAGCCCTGGCGCGACAGTATGAGGTCGGCCACATCGTCGTTGGCCTGCCGAGGTCGCTGGACGGCAGCCTGGGCGGCCAGGCCCTGTCGGTCGAGAAGTTCGTGAAGCTGCTCGAGGGCCTGACCGACGTTCCCGTGACCAGATGGGATGAGAGGTTCTCCACCGTGGCCGCCAACCGCATGATGGCGGAGTCGGGGGTGAAGAAGCGCAAGAAGAAAGAGAAGCGCGACTCCCTCGCGGCGGCCTTCATACTTCAGGGTTTCCTCGACAGGGAGAAACGATGACTCAATACGCTGGACTCATTGGCTGTCCTCTGGGCCACTCGCTGTCACCTGCCATGCAGCAGGCGGCCTTCGATCATCTCGGCCTGGATGCCTGCTACGAGCTCTGGGAGACGAAGCAGGAGGACGTGCCCGCTGCGATCGAGGGCATACGCAATCCGTCGAAACTCGGCGCGAACGTGACGGTGCCGTACAAGGAGACCGTGCTGACGCTGGTCGATCAGCTCGATGATCTGGCGCAACAGATAGGGGCGGTGAACACCATCGTCAACACGAGCGGCAAGCTGGCGGGCTACAATACCGATGCGGGCGGTTTCCTGCGCGCTCTGCGGGACGACGCCGGCTTCAACCCCTCCGGCAAGCGCGCCGTGCTCATCGGGTCGGGGGGTGTGGCCAGGGCGGTGGGCTTTGCGCTGGTTAAGGGGAAGGCGCGCTCAATCGCCGTGACGGACGTTCTGTGGGACCGGGCCCTGCGGCTTGCCGAGGACCTGCGGAGAGCAGCGGACTCGGCGGGTGGCAGAACGCTCGAGGTGAAGCCCCTGGCTCTCGACAGCGGGGAGTTCGCGGGCATCGTCTGGAGCAGCGATCTCCTGGTGAACTGCAGCCCGATAGGCATGAAGCACAGCCCCAGCGAGGGCCAATCGCCCATCGAGAAAGCCCTCATCCCCAAGGGTATCCTTGTCTTCGATGTCGTCTACAACCCGGCCGAGACCCGGCTGCTTGCGGATGCAGCGAAGGCGGGCGCGCGGACCCTGGGCGGGCTCTCGATGCTGGTCTACCAGGGCGCGCTGGCCTTCGAGCTCTGGACGGGCAAAGATGCCCCTGTTGACATAATGATGGCGGCCGCCCGCGAGAGCCTGTAGACGCTGCTGTTGGGCCAACTCCGGGTGGCGATGCACCTTCTCCAGGAACGAATCGTCGCGCGGGACGTATCATGGCGTGACAATCACTGGCATTCAAGCTGGACTCTCTTTATAATGGGGCCATGTTGCGTTTCCTCACTGCAGGCGAATCCCACGGGAAGGCCCTGACGGTCATCATCGATGGCCTGCCTGCTGGCCTGCCCTTGGACGAGGAATGGATTGCACAAGACCTGGCGAGGCGTCAGGGTGGCTACGGCAGGGGCGGGCGGCAGCAGATAGAGGACGACAGGGCCGAGATACTATCCGGCGTGCGCCACGGCCTGACGATGGGGAGCCCCGTCTCGCTGCTCATCGAGAACCGCGACTGGGAGAACTGGCGCGATGAGATGGATGTCGCTCCGGCGCAGGGAAAGGTCGAGCCGGTTACCCGCCTCCGGCCGGGGCACGCCGATCTGGCCGGTGCGATCAGGTACGGCCTGGACGACGTAAGGCCCGTACTGGAGCGGGCCAGCGCCCGCGAGACGGCGGCGCGCGTAGCGGTGGGAGCGGTCGCGCGCAAGCTGTTGTCCGAGTTCAACATAGAAGTACACAGCCACACCGTATGTATCGGCGGCCAGTGGAGCAAGCCAGCCGGCCCTATTGACTGGGCGAAGGTGAAAGCGTCGCCTGTGCGCTGCGCCGATCCGAGCGCCGGGAAGCAGATGATGGAGGCCATAGACGCGGCCAAGGAATCCGGCGATAGTCTGGGCGGCGCGTTTGAGGTAGTTGCGAGCGGCGTGCCGATCGGGCTGGGGAGCCATGTTCACTGGGACCGCAGGCTGGATGGCAGGATCGCCCAGGCCATGATGAGCATCAACGCCGTCAAGGGCGTTGAGATCGGCACGGGTTTCGCCACGGCGGATGCCAGGGGGTCCGAGGCCCACGATGTGATCGAGCTGGCCCCCAATGGGGGCTGGCGTCATGCGACCAACCGGGCCGGCGGAATCGAGGGCGGCATCAGCAACGGCGAGCCCATTGTTGTTCGTGCCGCGATCAAGCCGATACCCACGCTGGCCAGGCCGCTGCCCTCGGCGGACTTGCACACGGGAGAGCGAGTCGAGGCGCATGTCGAGCGCAGCGACGTCTGCGTCATCCCGGCCGCCGGGGTAATCGGGGAGGCCATGATGTCAATCGTGCTCGCCGGGGCACTTCTGGAGAAGTTCGGCGGCGATCACATCGAGGAGACGCTGCGCAACTACCGCAGCTATCTGCAGACAACAGGCCCGCGAAAGAAGGATGAGTAACCTCGGGTTCCACTGCCATGACCTCGACGCCTTGGATAGTGTCGTAATGGGGAATGGCCTGAGGCGCACCGAGTTCTACAACCTGCCCCCCGATGATCTTCCCAGGCTCGAGCGGCTGATCCGCAAACACAATCTGGCCTGGAGCATCCACACACCCCTGGTGCAACTCGACTGGTATCCCAATCCCCCGACATGGTCTTACCTCTGTGACCCCGATGGCGACAGGAGGGAGCTGACCCTGAAGATGACCAGGATGACAGTCGAGCAGGCCGAGGATTTGGGAGCCGAATACGTGGTTGTGCATCTACCGGCCCCGACAGACCATTCCACGCCAGCCGACGGGCAGCTCGAAGACGCCGCGAAACGCAGCTGCGAGGCCCTGGCGGAGCTGAGCGTCAAACGCGGTGTGCCGGTACACGTGGAAGGGGTTGGCCAGACACCCCTGATCAGAGGCGACTTCCTGGTGGGTCTGCTGAAGGAGTTCGACCCATTGCGCTACTGCTTTGACACCGCGCACTCCAACCTGGCCTCGCAATACAATGATATCGACATGTACGAGCTGCATTTGGCTTTGTTGCCCTACCTGGGCTCGATGCATCTCTGGAACACGCGGGACCGCGAGGACTACGTGAAATACCGGCATGTGCCGGTGCATCCCAGCCAGAGCGCCGAGGATGGGTGGGTGGACATACCGAGGATACTGAGCGCCTTGGACAGCAAAGGGGACACGCTCCCCGTGATCTTCGAGAGCGAGCCGTCCTATCCAGCGGACCTGGGAGGGCACGACTACAGGGAGGGCGTGGAGTGGGTGAAGGGACTTCTCGCAACATAGTACTGACCGGCTTCTCCTATACCGGGAAGACCAGGGTGGGCCGCGCCGTGGCTGAGAAGCTGGGGTGGACATACGTGGACACCGACGACGAGATCGTCCGTCTCGCTGGCAAGCCCATCCCGGACATATTCGGCCAGGACGGGGAGGAGCGGTTCCGGGAATACGAGCGCGATGTTCTCCGCAGGGTCTGTGTGGAGAAGGAGCACGTCATCTCGACGGGCGGCGGCGCTGTCGTGAACGCCACCAACCGCGAGATCATGATGGACAGCGGGGTCGTGGTGTGTCTGGAGGCCCAGCCTGCCACTATCTACGCCAGGCTGCGCAAAGACGCCGAGGAGAACCCCGGCCAGGAGATCCGCCCCCTCCTCCAGCACCCTGATCCGCTCAAGCGTATCGAGTACCTGAAGAGTGTACGCCAGCCCTACTACGACCTTTGCGATTGGGCCGTACACGTGGACAATCTGTCTGTCGAGGAGGCCGCTGACGAGGTCATTCGGGGCTGGCGCTATGGGGCGCGGGGCAGGCCAACCACGCCTGTTCTGCCGGCGGCCAGCGAGAGCGATGCACCGTACTGTCAGGAGAAGGGTGCCGCCTGCGTTGTCAAGACAGCCACCGAGAGCTATCCGGTGTTCGTTGGCTGGGACAATCTCGATGGCCTTGGCGGCAGGATGCGAAACGCCGGCCTGGCGGGACAGGCGTACGTGATCAGCGACGACTCCGTGTTTCCGATATATGGCGATTCGTTGGTGGGGCAGTTGAAGGATTCGGGATTCTCGGTGGACTCGTTCGCCGTCCCGCACGGGGAGCTGAGCAAGTCCTTCGATACGGCCCAGAGGCTATACGACTGGCTGGTGGAGCAGCGCGGGGAGCGCGGCGACAGCATCGTGGCCCTCGGCGGGGGCGTGGTCGGAGACCTGGCGGGCTTCGTAGCCGCCACGTTCTTGAGGGGGATTGCGTTCGTTCAAGTGCCGACCAGCCTGATAGGGATGGTGGACTCGTCTATCGGCGGCAAGGTCGGGATCAACCACCCCCGGGGCAAGAACCTGATCGGGGCGTTCTATCAGCCTCGCCTCGTGCTGAGCGACGTGCAGACGCTCGATACGCTGCCGGCCCGCGAGCTTGTCTCGGGATGGGCGGAGGTGGTCAAGCACGCGATGATCAGGGATGCAGATCTTTTGGAGCTTCTATCCGAGCGCGCGGGTGAACTTGCGCGACTGGAGAAGCAGATGACCACTAGGGTCGTGTCTCGCAGCGCCGCGATCAAGGCGGCGGTCGTGAGCCGGGACGAAAAGGAGAGCGGTCTCAGGACCATACTCAACTACGGCCACACGATCGCGCATGGCCTGGAGGCGGCGACAAGCTATGAGCGCTTCCTCCACGGAGAGGCTGTGGCCATTGGCATGATGGGCGCGGCCATGATCAGCGAGCGGCTTGGAATGGTCAACCGTACTGTTGTGGATGCTCAACGGGATATCCTCGAAAGACTCGGCCTTCCCGTGTCCTTCTCGGATGTCTCGGCTGACGCCATATTGCGCGCCATGGCGCTTGACAAGAAGGTGAGAGACGAGAGAGTGCGGTGGGTTCTGCTCAGCGGGGTTGGCAAGCCTACAATTCGAGACGATGTACCCCCCGACCTCGTCCGTGAAGCGCTTGGTGCTCTCATGCGAAGCTGATCGATGAAGGTGCTCGGCAAGGTCTCATCCTGGGTTCAGAGCCTTTACGATCGCCTCATCTCCTCCGAAACCGCCACCGGCATGGTCCTGTCCACCGCAGTGGGGATCATGGCGGGGTTGGGGGCCTATGCCTTCAGATGGCTCATAGACAACTTCCACGACCTCTTCTTCAATGACCTCGGAGGAACGCTGGGTGCCCTGGACAGGTACTACATAATCCTCATCCCCGCGATCGGCGGGCTCTTCGTCGGCCTTATCATCCATTTCTTCGCCCGCGAGGCGAAGGGCCACGGCGTCCCTGAGGTGATGGCGGCGGTCGCCGCCAAAGGGGGCCGGATACGCCCGCGCGTTGTGCTGGCCAAGATACTAGCATCCGCCATCTGTATTGGCAGCGGCGGTTCAGTGGGACGTGAGGGCCCCATAGTACAGATCGGCGCGGCCATGGGTTCGACTGTCGGGCAGAGATTCAGGCTCCCGGAGGAGTGGCTGCGTACTCTCGTTGCGTGCGGAGCCGCCGGGGGCATATCGGCCACATTCAACGCGCCGATTGCCGGCGTCTTCTTCGCTCTGGAGGTCATACTGGGCCGCTTCATCAGCCGCAGCTTCGGCTTCGTGGTGGTGAGCTCGGTCGTGGCCGACGTAGTCGCCCACGCGCTGCTGGGCAATGAGCAGACATTCCTCGTGCCCGCCTACGAGCTGGTGAGCGCCTGGGAGATACCCCTGTATGTTCTGCTCGGGATTCTGGCCGCATTCGCTGCTCTGGTTTTCATCTATGTGCTCTACAGATCGGAGGACCTGTTCGACGCCTGGAAGTTCCCCGAGTACCTGAAACCCGTGGTCGGGGGCGTAGTCATTGGCCTGATTGGGCTGTACAGTCTGGACCTTCTCGGTGTGGGATACGGGGCCGTGGAGAAGGCCCTCACAGGCAACACCGAGACGACATGGGGCCTGGTCTGGGTCACGCTTCTGCTTCTGGGCGGGCTCAAGATCCTGGCCACCTCCATAACGATAGGCAGCGGGGGCAGCGGTGGGGTATTCGCGCCGTCGCTGTTCCTGGGTGCGGTTTTCGGTGGGGCCTTTGGAATACTGGTAAACTGGCTTTTCCCCGGCATCACCGCTCCCCCCGGGGCTTACGCCCTGGTGGGCATGGCCGCCGTCTTCTCGGGAGCGGCGCGGGCTCCCATCACATCGATAATCATCCTGTTCGAGATGACGAGGCAATACGAGATAATCCTGCCGCTGATGCTGGCCGTTGTCATAAGCACTATCGTATCGCGCGGGCTCAGGGCGGAGAGTATTTACACGACCAAGGTGAGGAGGAGTGGTGTCGATCTGCGGCGTCATGGTGAAGAGGACCTGATGCGCACAATAAGGGTCAGCGAGGCCATGACGAGGGATTTCCCGACTGTGACCACAGGGACGCCGGTCAGCGAGCTGGTAACCAAGCTCTCACGCACGGGACACCACGGCTTTCCTGTCGTCGACGATGAGGGCCGGCTTGCTGGCGTCGTTACCCTGGCCGACGTCGAGGCTGCGCCGACCGACGCCATCACCGATCTCAAGGTCGAGGACATCGCGACGACGTCGCCCATCGTCGCATATCCCGATCAGTCCCTGTATGAGGCTTTGATCAGGGTGGGCGCAAAGGATGTGGGACGCATACCCGTCGTGGACAGAGAGGACCCCGCCAAGCTGTTGGGCGTGTTGCGGCGACATGATATCATAAAGGCGTACCGCAAGAAGCTTTCCGGCGGCATCAGATATGAGAGAGGCTACTAAGGCTGCGCGGCCTTCGTGGTTGCCCGAACTGGCCAGGAGCCCCCAGAGCAAAGGAATAGTAGACTACCTCACCGTCCTCAAGCCCCGCGAGACCGTACTGCTGGCCTTCATTGGCGCGTGCTCTATCATCATAGCAGGGCGGGGCAGCATCGAGCTTCTGCTGTTTGTTCATGCGCTGGCTGCCATAGCCATCGGTAGTGCAGGGGCAAACGGTCTGACGAACTATCTCGACAGGAATGTGGATGCGAGGATGAGGCGCACCCATATGCGCTCGCTCCCCGCGCAGAGAATCGTCCCGGCGAGCAGAGCGCTGGCGTGGAGCCTGTTGCTGATCGCTGTTGGCCTTGTCCTGGCATGGTTTCTGCACCCCTTGTGCTTCACGTTCGGCCTCGTTGGCACTGTTGCAGCGTCGGTGTTCCGCAAGAGAGTGATGTGCGTGATCCAGGGTGGGATCGCGGGCTGCGCGCCGGTCCTCATGGGATACGTTGCCGTTACGCATAGGCTGGACCTCACCATCTGGCTTCTGTGTGCGCTCATAGCCGTGTGGATACCGCTGCACGTGTGGAGCGTCATGGTCGCCAATCGTGAGGACTATTTGCAGGCCGGCGTGGTCTACTTTCCCGTTACGTGGCAGGCGAAGGACGCGATCAAAATCCTGATGATTCTCGCCGTGATGCTGTACGCCGTGTCGATTGCCCTCTGGTGGTTTGCCGAGCTGGGCTGGGGCTACTTCGCGATAGCGAATATGATGGGAATAGCCATGGTCTATGCGAACTGGAACCTGCTCAGAACCCGGGCCTCGTTCGACGCGTGGAAGGTCTACAAGCTGTCTGCGTTCCCCTATCTCGGTGTGATGTTCACGGTCCTCTGCCTCAACTACTGGATCTAGCTCCCCATGAGCGACTTCTTCCGCCTGCATGCCACATGCTCACAGACTGGAGCCCGGGCAGGCGTTCTGTACACACCTCACGGATCAGTCGACACGCCGGTATTCATGCCCGTGGGGACTCAGGCGACGGTGAAGGCTGTCACCCCCGAGGACCTGAGGTCTCTGGGTGCCGGGATGCTTCTGGCCAACACCTATCACCTTTATCTCCGCCCGGGCGTGGATGTCATCAATCGGCTGGGGGGACTGCACACCTTCATGGCTTGGCAGGGGCCGATTCTGACCGACAGCGGCGGCTTTCAGGTGTTCAGCCTGGCCCACCTGAGGCGTGTCAACGATGACGGCGTGCTGTTCCGCTCGCACATCGACGGCAGTGAGCATTTCCTCTCACCCGAGCTGGCGATCGAGGCCCAGGAGGCTCTCGGCGCGGATATCATCATGGCCCTCGATGAATGCCCTCCATATGTGGAGGACAATCGCGTGATCGGGGAGGCCATGGAGCGCACGCATGTCTGGGCCGAACGCAGTCGGGCAAAACACCGGCGTGAGGCGCAGGCCTTGTTCGGCATAGTGCAGGGAGGCACGTTCGCGGACCTGCGGTATGAGTCAGCGGAGCGGGTAGCGGCGCTGGACTTCGATGGCTATGCGCTGGGCGGGCTCAGCCTTGGTGAGCCCAAGGAGACCACATCCGCGATAGTGGAGGCAACGGTGCCCCTGCTGCCGGCGGACAGGCCTCGATACCTGATGGGCGTTGGGTCGCCGGAGGACCTGGTGGAGGGTGTGGCCCGGGGCATCGACATGTTCGACAGCGCGCTCCCCACGAGATTGGCGCGTAACGGTGCGTTGTTCACGAGACGGAAGCGCGTCAACATCTTGAACTCAAGATTCCGGGAAGGCAAGGGCCCCATCGAAGACGGCTGCGACTGCTACACGTGCAGCAACTTCTCGTTAGCATACTTGAATCACCTCTTCAGGTGCCAGGAGCTTCTCGCCTACAACCTTGCTACGATCCACAACCTGAGGTTCATCACGAGACTGATGTCCGAGATGAGGGCCGCCATACAAGAGGGAGCGTTTCCAGCCTTTCGCGATTCGTTCTTGCGCGGCTACCAGCCCACAGATGAGGTAGTCCGGGCAGAGCAGAAGCGCAGATGGCTCAAGTCTCGTCGCGATGCGGACACTGGCCGCGCCGCGGACTAAGGCGGTGTGGCTTCTCTTTTTCGCTGGTCGAGGAGGAGAATAAACGAGGCGGCTTCGCGCCTTGACTGGAGGGTGACGGACTCAGGTCAATCCTGTATCGTAGACTCAGGATTCCACGTTTGCACGAACTCCTTCCAGTCTCTGCCCATCCCGTCTACCCACTCTTTTCGGTATTGGAATATCCAATCCCACGGGAAATCTGCATAGCAGCCGTGGTCCCGCACGTGCTCGATGTGCGGATTGCCCGCCATATCAAAGGGCGGATCTTTGGCGTCGCTTGTCCCATCGAAGTCCACGGGCACGAAGCCATGCTTGCGGCAGGTCTCCAGGTCGTAGGCAGGACACGCATGAACCCATTTACCGTCAATGTAGATCTCAACGTACCCGTGCTGGGGAAGCAGGTTGTCTCCACCTAGCATGCTGCGGAACTTCTCTGAGAGGCGGTGATCCCTGATGTCGACATAGCCCAATCGCGCGGGGATCCCTGCGGACCGGCACAGCGCTGTGAGAAGCACCGACTTGTGCTCGCAATTACCTGTCCCTCTCGCCTGTACCGTACTCGCCTGGTAGGCCTCCATTTCGTAGGTCGGCGCGTATGCGTCATGTCTGATCCCGTCTCTGACGAAATAGTAGAAAGCTACCGCCTTCTCCCTCTCCGTCTCCAGGCCGCTGGCTAGCGCGTCCGCCCTGTCTCTGACCGACTCGCCATCGAAGTCAACAATGGTTGTGCATTTCAGGTATTCTTCCATGTCATGCATTGGAGCAGACTCCTGATCCGGAACTAGCGGTGTTCAAGTGAAATGATACAGGCAGGCTCATGGTCAGTATTGTAGCATGAGTCTGCGTGTTGTGTGGGATAGGGTTTAGCCGATTCTGGATCAGGTGACCCGACCCAGGGTCCGCTGGCGCTGGACTTGCTTTCGCTAGCCAGCGCCTCACGCCCAAAGCTTCGTTTACACCCCTAGTCCGTTCTGCTAGACTCGCCTGGAAGGCAGCGAGGCGATGGTGGCTGGCTACACGAAGCTGCACGAACGGGGCTTGCTGAAGGAGCGCGTGGAGGAAGCGCTGGCGCTCCTGGAGAGCTGCAGCCTGTGCCCGAGGTGTTGCGGCGTCAACCGTCTTGATGGCGAGACCGGCAAGTGCCGCACCGGCAGGCGGGCGCTCGTCTCCAGCTACGGGCCGCACTTTGGTGAGGAGCAACCCCTGGTCGGGAGCGCGGGATCAGGAACGATCTTCTTCACGAACTGCAATCTCGAATGCTGCTTCTGTCAGAACTACGAGATAAGCCAGCTGGGCGAGGGACACCCGATCGACAGCGAAGGCATCGCGAAGATGATGCTATCGCTTGAGCGGCGGGGCTGTCACAACATCAATTTCGTGAGCCCGACTCACGTCGTGCCCCAACTGCTCGAGGCCCTGAACATCGCGGTACAGGGTGGCCTGTCGGTTCCTCTCGTCTACAATAGTGGTGGCTATGACTCCGTGGAGACGCTCAGGATACTCGACGGCGTGATCAACATATACATGCCGGACATGAAATACGGTGACCAGGCCACCGCGAAGAGACTGTCGGGCATTGACGATTATCCTCGGATCAACCGCGAGGCGGTCAAGGAGATGCACCGGCAGGTCGGGGACCTGAAGACCGACGCCGAGGGCGTGGCGGTCAGCGGCCTGCTCGTTCGCCACCTCGTTCTGCCCAACAGGTTGGCTGGAACTGAGGCTGTGTGTCGCTTGCTGAGCGATGAGATATCGCCGGATACCTACGTGAATGTGATGGCGCAATATCGGCCGTGCTACAGGGCAAACGAGTTCCCGGAGCTGGCCAGGCCGATCACCTCGGAGGAATATGCGGAGGCTGTAGACATTGCCCGGAGCCACGGTCTGTGGCGTCTTGACAGGGTGGAGGCCCGTCTCGCCAGAATACGCTGGATCGAATAGCGGGTCGAAGTGAAGCGATGGGGGAATTGGCCGGGCTACGAGCGGTTGTGCACGGAAGGGTGCAGGGCGTGAGCTTCCGGTTCTATACCGTGCGGCGTGCCGCTGCCCTCGGCCTGACCGGCTATGTGAGGAATCTGTCCGATGGATGGACTGTTGAGGTCGTAGCCGAGGGGGACAGGGACAGCCTGACCCAGCTGCTCGAATGGCTTGGAGAGGGCCCTCGCGGAGCCAGGGTTGAGCGTGTCGATGTGGAATGGCTAGACCAGGTCAGGGGCTTCGAGGACTTCGGAGTCAGATTCTAGTCCCCTAAAGCCTTGTCATCCAGGGCGACCCCGAAGCCGTAGTAGCGATCAGCTTCGATCATGCGCCTCAGTTTGTCTGAAGAGAAGTCCCTCGTATCACTCGTGATGCTCGCGATTCGCTGGAGTCTTTCCTGCAGCTGCTCGAGGGTTAGGGGCTGGTTCCCATTGGCCAGGAAGACTCGAAAGACCATTTCGAGGAGTGGCGCATTTGGCTGCATGAAGTCGTCCTTCTTAGAGCAGCACTGCTTGAGCGTATTCAAGATGTCGGCCTCTGACTTCAGTGTTTTCTTGTCGTGGGGTTCGGGGCACAGACGACTCGAGGCCAATGTGATAAAAGAACGTGCCTGCAGCTGATACGATTCGACATCGATGAAGTACCGTCTCGGCGGCTCTTCATCTTCCAGCGGGACTTCCGGCTGTTCGGACATCTGTCATTCTCCTTGTTCGCATCTGGCCTTGTCGATGAGGTGGAGGTACTCTGTCTCCGCGCCGATGGTCTGTGAGGCTTCGAGGTCCACTTCGTACGGCGTACCGACGAACACCTTACCGTAATCCTCGATTACCCCATCGTACGCATCCCCGGACGAGACCAGCTTCTTGCGGGCGTCTATTATACCCAGGTCGAAGGGCAGAGTGAAGTAGAGGTCGGCCACGACGCTGTCGACGTCTGCGTTCGCTGGGATCTCGGTAAATCCTCTGTGTTCCTGCATGTATCGGTCGGAGGGCAGGAGTCCAAGCAGGTTCTTGATGCTGAACTCACCCTTACCCTCAACGATTCTGCATGGTGCTATGCTGATCATGAAATCACAGGAGAGGATGACGTTGGGCATCCAAAAGGTAGTCAGGGCGAAGGGCCTGCCCAGAGGGTTCTCCACAGCCACCGGCACACACTGGTCTGCGTCGAGAAGTATCATGCGCGGGAAATCGTAGCCCAGCCTCTTGTATATCGCGTGTATCGGCTCCGAGCTCAAACTGCGCTCGAGAATCAGGATGTCAGCCGAGCTTACCCTCCTGATGCCTCTGACCACCTCGGCAAGGGTCTCCCTGCTGGTAGTAACCGGGTGTGGGCGTGGATACCCGGCCGAGGGCTTGATGAGCACCCTCCTGGCGAACGACACCTCCTTGGGTGGTTCGAAGGTGAAATCGGCGGCGTCGAGTATCATGACTGCCGGTTCCTCTTGAGCACGATCTCGATGGTGTCGGCCTCCGGCAAGCGCTTCAATGAAGAGACCATACCCAGCAATACCCTGCTGAAGATGGTTCTTACGAAGATATTCATCGGGACGGCCTGCCCGTTTACATAGAGGTCAACAGCGTCTTCCTCACCGTTCGACATGAGGGTCCGCTCGATGAGGTCTGCCAGACCCCCTCTATCGTCATGACTGTACTGGGGGACCTTTGAGTCGAGGGCATCGTCCGTGACGATTGCCATGAGTCCTTCGGGCTCCGATAGCAGGGCGTCTCCTGATCCCTTGGCGATCACCTCTATCGTGGGTGCCCTGTCACTCTTGAACCCCTCTGCCAGGACTATGTCAGCGTCCAGGCCGATTCTCTTGCGCAACTCGATCAGGCTGGCGTCATGGTTGGCCCTAGTAATGGCCGCGAGCTTGTGCGGCGCGCTCAGAACGACGGCGTCGCTCCCGGCCTGGAATAGTCGCCAGGAGTCCTTCCCCGGTTGGTCCATCGCGAAGTCGTGCAGAGTGTGCTTGATCGTTGCCACCCTGTAGCCCCGGCCCTTCAGTTCGGCTGTGAGCCCCTCTATCACGGATGTTTTGCCTGCGTCGCTGCGGCCCACCACTCTGACTACGGGAACCATCTACGCGCTCCTTCGCCTATCATACCTCAGAAACCTGTCTCCCAATCCAACATCTGGACCTGAACCTGATCTCCCTTCTCGACCGAGGGCGCATCCTCAGGCACGATCATGAGCCCATTTGCACGTGTCATGGATGTCAGAATACCCGAGCCCTGCGGCCCCACAAGCCTTGCCACGTATTGACCGTCCTCCTCGCTCACTCGAACCCTGGCGAGTATGCGGCGGCCGTCGGTGTTCTTCACACGTTCCCCTGCTATAGCGGTGATAGTCGGCTTGTCGAGGTCCTTCCTTCCCAACATCTTGAAGATCGCAGGACGGGCGAACTGCTCGAATGTGATCATCGAGCTGACGGGGTTGCCGGGGAGACCAAGATGAGGGACGGTTTGCTTACCGAGTTCAAGTGTCCCGAATGCCAAAGGCTTGCCCGGCTTCATCCGAACAGTCCAGAGGTCCACCTTTCCCAATCGGGACAGGACGGTCTTGACCACGTCATACTCGCCGACAGATACGCCCGCCGAGGTTATCAGAAGATCGGATCCTTTGGCCTCCTTCATTCTCTTCTCGAGGTCCGGGATGTTGTCCCTCGCGATTTCCAGTACCCGAGGAGTTGCGCCGTAGCGGGCCACCTGGGCTGCGATGCTGTAGGTGTTGCTGTTGTAGATCTTGCCCACCGGAAGCGGCTCCTTGATGTCCACCAGTTCGTCGCCGGTGGCTAAGACTGCCACGATGGGCTTACGGGTGACCGGCGCTACCTGACGCCCCAGCGATGCGAGAACCCCCAAGTGCTGAGGTCGCAAGACCGTGCCCGCTTCGAGGACCATGTCGCCTGCGGCTATATCCTCGCCGGCCTTTCTCACATTGCTGCCGGGTTCCACCTCGCGCATGATCTCGATCTCGTCCAGAGATCGACCCGCGGCGCGTCGTTTTGACTCGTCGGTCTCCTCGAACGGAACAACCGCGTCGGCCCCTCTCGGAATAGGGGCCCCGGTCATAATGCGTATCGCTGTGCTGGGGAGTACCTCCAGGTTCGTGATTTGTCCCGCGGCCACCTCCCCCACGACCCGCAGGATGGCGGGCCTGGTCCGGGTGGCCATGTATGTGCTCGCCGCCTGTACGGCGTACCCGTCCATTGCCGAGTTGTCCAGGGGTGGGATATCGATAGTCGAACAGACATCCTCCGCGAGCACTCTGCCAAGGCAGTCGAGGAGATTCTCATCCTCGCTCTCCAGCTTCTCGAAGTGGTCGAGTATCTTCTCCAGAGCCTCTTCGACCGATATCATTGGCTTTGCCTCAGTTCAGGGCCTCGTTGAAGAAGTCGGCGATGCGCGTGATGTACTCCTCGGGTTGGGTTAGATACGATCTCACGTGTCCGGCCTGCGGGACGACCCAGAGTTCGTTACCCGGGTTCTCATTCGCGTGGTAGAGCTTCATCGAGCTCTCGACCGGGACCACCTCGTCGGCCCCGCCGTGGATGAATAGAATGGGCCGGGGCGCGATCCTGGAGACTGCGTCCACCGGCTTGACTCGACCGACGTCTATGCTGTATGCCGCTCTGGCCATAATGGGCACCAGAACCCCCAGACTCTTGGGCATTCTCGTATGCCTCTCTATCTGGCTCCCGATCATGTCGGTGAGATCGGCCCAGGAGCTGTCTGCGACGACGGCCCGGATGCATTCATCTTCGGCGGCTACGAGCAGCGACGTGGCTGCGCCGAGCGAGTACCCCAGCAGCCCAATGTTCTGTCGGTCTATGCCCTGGGCCTCCACGAAGGCGATGGCTCCGAGGAGGTCGCTTCTCTCCATGAGCCCGCCTGTCATCCTGCCGTCATCGGATTCGCCGTGGCCTCGCAGGTCGAACATCAGCACGTTGTAGCCGCGCTCAACGAGTTGCGCCGCAATGTCGAGCATTCCGATCGTCGGGTCAGCACGGTGGCTCTTGCCGCCGTGTGTCATTACGATACATTTGTCGCTCTTGCCCGACCTTATGTACCAGCCCCGGAGCGCCAGCCGGTCTTGCTCCGATGGAAACACGACGTCGTCGTATCTCATGCCGAAGTCTGCAGGAGTCTGTGTGATCCTGGTCCGCTCCGCCTCGGTGAGCTTGTAGATCATGTATCTCGACACACCGAGGCCCACTACTGTCGACACGGCCGCTGCTACCAGTCCGGTCTTGAGCCAGCGATTCATTGGCTATCTCTTGAGGGCCCCGATGAGGGTGCTGGCCGGGATAATCCCTACTCCAGCATAGCTCTGGCCCTGTCCAGGTCCTTACCTGTGTTGACATTGAAGAAGCTCACATGGTCGGGGTCGAACGCGTCGAGTTCCTGCTCCTCGACGTACCTTACCCTGACTCTATCGAAGACATGGGCGATTCGGAGGTCGCCCTCCTTCAGCTGTTTCTCCATTGGCCCGACACAGCCATCGGAGTAGACGGCGTGCAAAGGCTCAGTATGCTCGCCCACTCTCGGTATAACGATATCGAAACCGACCGCGAGATCGATCATGTATCCAAGCAAGTCGCCGTTGAGAAAGGGCATATCGCAGGCAACAACCAGATTGCGCGGATGCCCCGAGTAGACCAGGCCGGTGTAGATCCCGCCGAGCGCCCCCTTGTTTGGGTACAGGTCGAACACGGTCTTCACACCGGGGTACGAGAATGCCGTTTCCGACTGTCTTCGAGAGATGACCAGCAGGGTCTCATCGCTGACCGATCGCACCCGATCGAGGACGCGCTCGATTATGCTCTTCCCGGAGATCACCTCCGAATGCTTCTCCTTGCCGAACCGAGAACTTCTCCCGCCGGCCAGGACGATCGATCCAACACTCAAGCTGAGCTACCCGTCTCCGACCCCTGTTTCTATTCTACCATCTCCGTCACTTCGGCGTAAGACGCCCCACGGCTGGGTGAGAAAGGAGGCTGCGGGTCGCGCTGCAGTTGTGTGATAGGGGTGAAGTCGTGCGGACGTCTCAATCGCTGGACCAGGCGCTCTCACCGATCAGGGGAACGAAGCGGCAACCGCCCAGGTTGGAGGTCGTGATGCCGTCGGGGCGTTTGACCACTCTCAGCAGGTCCTGGTCGAAGGGACCGCCGACCGGTATGACCATGCGACCTCCCATAGCGAGCTGTTCGACGAGGTCGGGGGGTACGTTGGGAGCACCGGCCGTGACGATTATTCTATCGTAGGGAGCTCCCCGCTCCCACCCCAGAGCCTCTTCGGCTATATGCAGCTCCACGTTTGTGTACCCCATCTGCTCGAGGCGCTGTCTTGCCTTGTCGAGGAGTGGCTGGTGGCGCTCCACCGATACCACGTGACTCGCCAGCTCGCACAGAATGGCTGTCTGATAGCCGCTGCCGGTACCCACTTCCAGCACCTTCTGCTTGCCGGTCAGTTCCAGGGCTTCCGTCATGAGGGCGACTATGTAGGGCTGGGAGATCGTCTGTCCCATGTCTATGGGGAGAGGGATGTTCTCGTAGGCAAGGTGTTTGCTGGCGGAAGGGACGAAGAGCTCCCGAGGTATCCGGCCCATGACCTCCAGTACGTTGCGATCACGGATTTCATACGAAAGCTGCTTCATGAGCTTGGCTCTGGCATGGGTCAAATCCATGATCGCACGCACCCGTGGAAGTCTGGCAGGCCGCTACGACTGCGGGGATAGCGACATGACTATAGCATAGAGCGCCCGAACATGCCAGAAGAGGATGGCCAACACGGGGCCTCAGGGGTGGCGGATGTGGACGTCACTTGGTAGAATTCGTATTGGAATGGTCCCTGGCAGGAGGCCGGCTAATGCATGAAGACAGGAAGCGGAAATGGGAGGAGTGGTACGGCGACATGGTCAACTCTTATCAGTGGTTGGAGGTTGATCACGGGGGCCGGGACGTAGTCTACGTTTACGGCAGTGCCGTGTTGAATCTGGACGAAGGGGCCTTCTGCTCTGATTTCGTTCAGGTGCTGGGATACGCCGACTCGCAGGAGGAGGTTGGAGAGGCAGAGCAGTCGGAGATCATCCAAGCGCTACGGGTGAGGCATCGCACCGAGAACGTGCACTTCTGGATCGGGTGAGGTGGCCCAGTCAGGTTTGGTTGGATGGCACGAACCGCATCGTCTGGAGTCCCGCCGAAGCCGCTGAAATGGTACAAGAGGTTGGCCACGGAGAACGGGCGGCTCGAGTCACGGGCCTTCCTGGTCGAGGGTGACAGGGCTATTGCCCAAGTACTGGACGGACATCGGGACGAGGTGCTGGAGGTCCTGGCCCATGGTGACAACGTGCCCGGTCATTTGGGAGTGCCGGTGCGCCGGCTGACGGAGAGCCAGTACCGGTCCATATGCACCACGAAGAACCCGCAGAGCCTGGCAGCGGTCGTGCGACTGCCTCTCGATACCTATTCGGACACCCTGCCGGAGGTCTCTGGCCACAGGGTGCTCCTCCTGGAGGACATACAGGACCCTGGCAACGTGGGCACGCTCATTCGCACGGCGACGGCCTTCGGCTTCGATGGCGTGGTGCTCACGGACAAGTGCGCCGACCCTTTCAGCCCGAAGTGCGTCCAGGCGACGGCGGGCACGGTGCTCAACCTCTGGATCAGAAGAGGCGATGGCTACATGGGGCTGGTCGAGAGCTTGAGAGAGGATGGGTACGTTCTCGTCGCGACCGATCTCGAAGGGCTCGACGACCCCTCTGTCCTGCATAGTCAGGGGAGGCTTCTGCTTGCACTGGGCAATGAGGGCGCTGGGCTCTCGGAGCGCCTGCTGTCGGCTGCTGATCACCGGTTCAGGGTGCCGATAGCGCGTAACAGGGCCGAGTCGCTGAACGTTGCTGCCTGCGGGGCCATCTGTATGTACCTGAGTTCTCTGACGTGCTGAACCCGGGCTAGCGCTTCGCGCCGTAGCGGTCGTAGCTCGCTATCTCGGCCAACTCCTTCCTGCGCCGGGGAGGCGGTGCTTCATCGGGGTAGCCCAACGGCGTGAGAGCTACGACCCTATGGCCTTCCGGAACCCCCAGAATCTCCTTCACCGGGTCTTCCCAGAAGCCGCCTATCCAGCATGTGCCGAGACCCCGGTCCGTGGCCGCGAGCACCAGATGTTCCACGACAATGCCGATGTCGACCAGGTAGTTCGCGATGTCATCCTTATAGCCTGGCAGGTCGGGGTCGGCGCAGACAGCAATCAGCACCGGTGCTTTCCTGATCCATCTCGTTCCCCACTCCGCCCCGGCCTCCGCGACTCTCTGCTTGATGTCCTCATCGGTCACCACGACGAAGTGCCAGCACTGCGTGTTGGCCCACGAGGGCGCCAGCCGTGCTGCTTCAAGGACATAGTCGATGTCCTCTTGTGGGACCGGATTGGGCCTGTACCGCCGAATGCTCCGCCTTGCCTTCACCACATCCATGAAATCCACAATAGTCCTCCATTTTCGTGGAATAAAGTATTGCAAAGTCGTCATATGGAGGTTATGATAAGCAACAAGCTCCCTCACATTTCGTAAAGGAATATCGCAATAAGAATCATCCCCGGAGGCGTTATTCGAAGCTAGCGTACTTGATCCAGCACATCCCGTTGCCCTCTTGGCAACCTAGAATACCACAGAGAGGTGCCACATGGGGAGAACAACCGACTGCACCGAAGGCGGGAGGCAAAGGGATACGGCCCATCATTGGGTGATTGATGGGAGCAACTACGGGGTCTGCAAGAAGTGCGGAGCTACCAAGCAGTTCGAGACAAGGCAATGGAACTGGCAAATGCTCCGCGACGCCTACTACAAGGGCAGCCCCGTAACAGGCAGCCAGGTCTAGCTGCCTGAACAGCACGGCCTCTTGCGATCGTTCCCCTAGTGCGTCCCTTTGTGTGTCTCTTGAGACCTCGACCCGCCTCTGATCCTTTGTACTGTGACTCGAACCCCGGTGTGCGCCGGGTTTGACCTCGCCCCCGACAGTTTGTAGAATCGCTATGGCTTGTGCCTCGCTATTCTCGTGGAGTCTTGCCTGCCCGCACTCGCGCCGGTCATGAATAGATGGTCATCGAAGTAGAGAACCTGGTCAAGCGATACGGAGAGATAACGGCTGTCAATGACATCAGCTTCGATGTCAACGCCGGAGAGGTGTTCGGCATGCTGGGGCCGAACGGCGCCGGCAAGACGACGACGGTCGAGATCATCGAGGGCCTGCGGGATGCGGACGCCGGGCGGGTATCCGTTCTCGGCCTCGACGTCTCCAAGGTGCCCGCCAAGATCAAGCAGAGAATCGGCGTCCAGCTGCAGGCCCCGACCCTGATCCCGCTGCTGAACGTGCAGGAGACCCTGCACATGTTCGCGGGTTTCTACGAAAGGTCGCTCTCGGTGGATGAGGTCCTCGACCTGCTGGCTCTGCAGGACAGCCGCAAGGTACTGGTGAAGAACCTCTCTGGTGGCCAGCAGCAGCGGCTGTCGGTGGCGCTGTCGCTCATCAACGACCCCGATATAGCGTTCCTCGATGAGCCAACGACCGGCCTCGATCCTCAGGCGCGACACGGGCTGTGGTCGGTGATCGAAGAGATGCGGAAGAAGGGCAAGACCGTGTTCCTCACCACGCACTACATGGAGGAGGCGGAGCAGCTCTGCGACCGCGTTGCGGTTATCGACTACGGCAAGATCATCGCTATGGGCTCCCCCGAGCAGCTGATATACGAGAACTTCGAGGAGAGCGCGATCCAGTTCGAGATGGAGCCTCCCCCGTCCATCGAGGTGCTTCAGGCCCTGCCGGGCGCGGCCAACGTCGCTCTCGATTCCAACGAGATCATAGTCTACTCCAAGAACGTGCCCGCCACCCTGGCGGCCATCATGAGGTACTCCGAGGAGGGTGGCGAAGACCGCCAGCTAAAGAACCTGTTCGTGCGGCGAGCGACGCTCGAGGACGTCTTCCTCAAGCTCACCGGGAGAAGAATCCGCGAATGAAAGCGCTGCGGCGGCTCCTGGTGGCCGATTTCAGGCAGTTCGTTCGGGACAGAACGGCGCTCTTCTTCACCATCGCTTTCCCGGTACTCTTCATGGTCATCTTCGGGCTGGTCTTCGCCGGCGAGGCCGACGTCAGCTACAAGATCGGCGTGGTCAACAACGATCCCTCGGGGAGGGGTCAGACCATAGTCGCCGTCCTCGACTCCATGGACTTCTTCGAGACCACCGACGGCGAGCTTGACGTCATGCTGGAGGACCTGGAGGACGGCGACGTTCGCGCGGTTGTGGTGATACCCGAGGAGCTTGGCTCGGCCACGGCGCAGGAGCCCGTCGATATCACCGTTTACTACGACCCCTCGCAGAGCACGTCGTCGCAGATCATACTCTCCATACTGCGCGAGACCATGAACCAGATCGACCGCCAGATCACGCAGCAGCTGCCCGTGCTGCAGTTGAATGAGGAGTCGGTACAGTCGAAGGACCTGAGGAGCATCGACTATCTAGTGCCGGGCATCGTAGCCATGTCCATCATGATACTGGGCCTGTTCGGGTCACTGACCCTGGTGGAGTGGCGCGAGAAGAAGATCCTCAAGCGCTTCGCCGCCACGCCGGTGAACAAGCCGACGATGGTCTCCAGCCAGGTCATCTACAGGCTTGTGCTCGCCCTGGTGCAGACAGCTATCATACTGGTTATCGCCTACTTCGCCTTCGACATCGAGGTGACCGGAAGCTGGCTGCTGCTCATCGGCCTTGTGCTGCTGGGGACGCTGTCCTTCATCAGCCTGGGCTACCTCGCCGTCTCACGGGCCAAGACCACCGAGGGTGCGATGCCCATAATCCAGATACTGCAGTTCCCCATGCTGTTTCTGTCGGGCATATTCTTCCCTGTGGAGTTCTTCCCCAGCTTCATGAAGCCGATAGTGGACGCGATCCCCGTCACCTACCTCGGCGACGGGCTGCGGCAGGTGATGGTGGACGCCACGCCCCTCCATTCCATGACCACCAATTTCGCCGTCCTGGGGGGGTGGCTGGTGGTATGTCTCATCCTGGCGATCAGGTTCTTCAAGTGGGAGTAGGGCCGGCGATTTGCTTCAGCGAAGGTAGCCGTTCGCCCTGAGGAAATCGACGCTCTGCAGCACGTCCTCCCGTGACTCGACCTCCAGGACGACTCTGCCCCGGAAGCCGATCGCCTCGAGCTCCTTCAGCACGTCCAGGCAGTCGGCCTCGCCTGAGCCGACGGGACGGTGCGCCAGCGGGTCGCTGGTCACGGCGTCGCTGAGGTGTACCTCGGTTATGTGCGCGCCCAGCCTCCTGACGAACTCGACCGGCCTTACGCCGCAGACGGCGGCGTGCGCCGTGTCCAGGACGATGCCGAGTCCGGCCCGCGCGAACGGCTCCATTTCCTCCGGCCTGTTGAACAGCGGCTCGTTACAGTGCAGGTTCTCGATCGATAGCTCCATCCCCCTGGCGGCGCAGTACCCGTTGATCTCGATTACGCTCGCGTAGGCCACGGCCCTGGTCTGACTCTCCAGGATGGCGTACCTGTCGGGCATCGCGGCGAAGCTGCCGGGGTGCATGACGAAGGCGGATATCTCCAACTCGCGGCACAGGTCTATGTGCCGCTTCGTCTCGGCTATCGCGGCCTCCCTGACCGCCGGGTGCAGGGCTGAGATGTTGATCTCGCCCAATGGCAGGTGGGATATGACCATGCGGAAAGGCGAGAACAGCCGCTTCAGCTCGGCCGCGCGCTCCATCAGCCGGTCTGCGCTGATAAGGGAGAACCCCAGCTCGACCTCGATGATTTCGAAACCATTGTCTCGGGCGAAGCCGCAGAAGCCTTCCAGAAGGCCGAGGTAAGCTGGCAGCGACTGTTCCTCGTCTATTGCGGAGGGCGACCCCGCGAGCCCTCTGACCTCTGCGGCGAGCAGGCTCGACGCCACTCCGAATGTCCAGTCCGACTTATCGTTGTGGCCTATCATGTAGAGAGAAGTGTACCATACATGATCGCATGTGTAACCCGCCTCCCCCCCTGATCCGCCATCGAACGTTGTTTGGTCCCGCCCACCCGCCCACGGGTGCTGCGCCCCCGGACTCTGGCTCTCCTCTCTGCTCCCCCGAATACGCTGGGGGTTGGCAATGCAAACGGGGTGGGGAGTAGCAACTGTGTTGGATGTCAATAGCGTGAACCGATAGTCTGAGGCAGGGCGTGGTCCCAAGAAGTGTGGTGTTTGAGCATGGCGTTGAGTATGGTGAGTAACTTGCGCATGCAGGCGGT